>Ga0209344_10000448_pt1 | contig 73275 bp, 50 predicted proteins | sample Cruoilmetagenom6_FD_187293 | JGI IMG/M metagenome (GOLD analysis project Ga0209344, IMG submission 187293) | Oil polluted marine microbial communities from Coal Oil Point, Santa Barbara, California, USA - Santa Barbara Oil Seep Sample 6 (SPAdes)... | ecosystem: Environmental > Aquatic > Marine... | reverse complement strand
CCAAACCTTTTTTTAAGGTGAAAACTGAATATTTTTCTGAATTATCTTTAGTGCTGTATAACTCGTAAAAATCTTTTTCAATAAAAACTTCGGCAGACACCTTGTTCAACTCATCTAACAATTCAACAAGGAATTCAATGGCATTATCTTGATAGGTTTGACCGTAAACAGCTACTTTCATATTATACATTAAGATATTTATCTAAGTAATCTGATCGGTTCTTTAAATCTTCAAGAAATTCATCGTCGCTATTTCCGAATAAAATATGGTAGTTATAACGTCGAAATGTCTGCACCACCTTATTATAGTTGTTAGTAGTAATCTTTAAGGTTACTTGAATAATATCATTTTGAGTATCTGTAATAAATCCTCCGATTAGTTTAGCATTATTACTTTCAACTATTTGGGCTATTTCGCTAAAAGAATATTCTTTGACACCTGTTGCAACCACCAAAATGCTACCTGGATCGGTAAAAAATGGTGTATCTATAAATTCGGCAACAATATCCGTAAGGAAATAATAGCCCATTACCTCCTCTTTTTCATTTTGTACTGGCACGAGGTTGGCTTCATTACGTGCAAAAACCTCTAGCACATCTAACCAATTAGTATCTCTGCGCACAAAGAAGCTTTGCAAATCATATCTAAATTCTTCAATTTTCGAATCAGCAAGCAATCCATCCGCATCAATTTCTGAGAAAAGTCCTAAAAAACGACCATCCTCTAGTATAGCAATATGTGAATAGGTAGTATCATGAAAAAAATCCAATACTTTTTCAGATGTATCCTTGATATCGAATACCGGTAAGTTCGTAATGATATGTTCTTGAATATGCATAGCCCTATTTATAACGCAAAATAACAATTAATAATATCAAAAGGCGTGCCTTATTCGTATTTTTGAGGCTCTTAAAAGGTAAATAAGACATAATGACAAAACTTAGCGTTAATGTGAACAAAATTGCAACTCTTAGAAATGCCCGTGGTGGCAATGTTCCAGATTTGCTTAAGGTCGCAACCGATTTAGAAGGGTTTGGCGCACAAGGTATCACCATACACCCAAGACCAGACGAACGCCATATTCGGTATCAAGATGCCAGGGATTTAAAAAAAATAGTAAAGACCGAATTCAACATTGAAGGAAATCCTGTTCCAAAATTCATAGACCTAGTTCTTGAAGTAAAACCAGAACAGGTGACATTGGTACCAGACTCAATTGATGCTATCACCTCAAACGCCGGATGGGACACAATCAAGAATAAAGATTTCTTAATGGATGTTATCAAAACATTTAAGACAGTGGGAATTCGCACATCTATTTTCGTTGATCCGGACCCAAAAATGATCGAAGGAGCAAAAGCGGTAGGCACAGATAGAATAGAGCTCTACACTGAAAGCTATGCAACAGATTACGAGCATAATAAAGAAGATGCGATAAAACCATTTATTGAAGCCGCCAAATGTGCAAACGAACTTGGAATTGGAACAAATGCCGGTCACGATCTTAGCTTAGACAATATTCAATATTTTGCCCAAAACATTCCTAATCTTTTAGAGGTTTCCATTGGTCATGCACTAATTAGCGAAGCACTATATTTAGGTCTGGATAATGTAGTTAACATGTATTTACACAGATTAAAATGAAACAAATTCTACATTCGGTAATTTTAGGAGAAGGCGAACCTTTGTGTATTCTACATGGTTTTCTGGGGATGTTAGACAACTGGAAAACCCTTGGAGCACAATATGCAGAAAACGGGTATTGCGTTCATTTAATCGACCAAAGAAATCACGGTAAAAGTTTTCATTCTACCGAGTTCAATTATGACATATTAGCTGATGATTTTTTAAATTATCTTGATGCCCACAACATTGAACGTACGGTTTTAATTGGTCATTCTATGGGCGGTAAAACTGCCATGCAGTTTGCTTGTTCATACCCTGAGCGCATCAGCAAATTATTGATTGCCGATATTGCTCCAAAATATTATCCACCACATCACCAAGACATCATTGATGGATTGAACGCTATTGACACCAACAATTTAAAGTCTAGAAAAGATGCGGACGATCAATTAAAAAAACATCTTTCTAATCCTAGTATTCGTCAGTTTTTACTTAAAAACCTGTACAGAAACGATGATAAAAAACTTAACTTCAAATTTAATTTGGAAGTGTTGAGCGAAAAGATGGAAGAAATTGGGGATAACATTAATAGTTCTGAAAACTTTAATGGCCCAACTTTATTTCTAAGAGGAGATAAATCTGAATATGTCAGCAAAAACGACATTGAAATTATACATCGACATTTTCCAAAAGGAACTGTAGAAACCATTGATAATGCGGGGCATTGGTTACACGCAGAAAACCCTGATCAGTTCTTTGAAAAATCACTTACATTTTTTAATAAAAATTAAACTAAATATTCACATTAATTAAAAACAAAACCTATGAAACTTATATTAAGAATTCTATTAAGCGCCATTGCTGTTATTATTTTAGCAAATGTTTTACCAAACGTATCTGTAGATAGTTTTATGACCGCTGTTATTGTTGCAGTAGTGTTAAGCTTACTCAATCTACTAGTAAAACCTGTTCTTGTTATTCTAACATTACCTGTAACGGTAATAACTTTCGGTCTTTTTTTATTGATAATTAATGCTTTAATAATATTATTGGCAGATAACCTCATCGATGGTTTTGCTGTTGGAAATATTTGGTGGGCATTGATTTTTAGTCTCTTGCTGTCATTTTTGCAATCCATCTTTTTTTCACTGTTAAAAGAAGACTAGTCATAGTTGCTTGTGATTTGAAATTCAATACTTTAAAAAATTGGTTGACTTTGTAAAATATAGTACTTTTGCATCCCATTTTATACATGCAAATAGATATTAAGGAATGAATATTACGAAAGAGCAGATAGACAGTTTAAATGCAGTGGTTAAAGTTGCTATCACAAAAGAAGATTATCAAGATAAGGTAGACACCATTTTAAAGGATTATAAGAAGCAAGCCAATATTCCTGGATTTAGAAAAGGCCAAGTACCTATGGGCCTTATAAAAAAGCAATATGGAAAAGCAGTATTGGTTGATGAAGTAAATAAATTATTACAGGATAATCTTAACAAATATCTTACCGAAGAAAAGTTAGACGTTCTTGGAAACCCACTACCAAAGCAACAAGACAATTTTGATTGGAGTCAAGATGAATTGGCGTTTGAGTTTGAATTAGGACTAGCTCCTGATTTTGAGGTTTCATTAAAAACCAAAAAAGCAATCACACAGTACAAAATTGTAGCTGACGATAAAATGGTGAACGAACAAGTTGAGCGTATTCAAAAACAATACGGTAAACTTGTAAGTAAAGACGAGATTAGCAAAAATGATGAAGTAAGTGGTACTTTTTTCAACGAAGTTGAAGAAATCGATAGCAAAACCATGATCGAGTCAGACAAATTGAAAAGCAAAAAAGCTTTAGAAGCATTAAAAGGAAAGAAAGTTGGCGATGTCGTTACTTTAAAGACTAAAGGTCTTTTCAATGAAGACCACATATTATCTAGCACTTTAGGTATAGATAAACAAAAAGCAGAGTCTTTAGATATTGAGGTAACTTTTACTATTTCTGAAATTAACGAAAGAGTAGCTGCGGAATTGAACCAAGAATTATTCGATAAACTTTTTGGACCTGACAGTGTAAAATCAGAAAAAGAGTTAAAAGAACGAATCAAAGAAGATTCAGAAAAGCAATTCGAGCAACAGTCAGATCAAAAACTTTTGAACGATGTAACTGAATATTTCATTGAAAATACCAAGTTTGAGTTACCAACCGGTTTTTTAACAAAGTGGATTCAAATGACAGGCGAAGAGCCATTATCTGAAGAGCAAGCTGTTGAAGAATATTCAAAATCAGAAAAAGGGTTACGTTACCAACTCATCGAAGGTAAAATAATTCGTGATAATGACTTACAAGTTCAGTTTGACGAGTTGAAAGAATTTTCTAAAGGATTCATTCGTTCCCAAATGGCTCAATTTGGACAAATGGATCCAAAAGATGAAGAGTTGGACACTATTGCAGCACGTGTTCTTGGTAATCAAGATGAAGTGAAAAGACTATCCGAGCAATTGATGAGCCAAAAATTATTGAATCTTTATAAAGAAAAGGCAAACCTTAAGACCAAGGAAGTTACTTATGAAAATTTCGTAAAAGAAGTTTACGGATAAATTCCAAAAATAAATTAAGTATCTTTATGGTGCCGAAAATGAAATTTTCGGCACCTTTTTTTACTCTAAAATATAGACATACAATTTATGGATTACGGAAAAGAATTCAAGAATTTCGCTATAAACGATCAAGGCATTAGCAGCACATATTATGATTCTATAATGAGCAGCATGTACCCGATGAACATGACGCCTAACATTATTGAAGAACGCTCTATGAATATTGTTGCTATGGACGTTTATTCGCGTTTAATGATGGATCGCATCATTTTTATGGGCACAGGTATAAACGACCAAGTTGCCAATATCATACAAGCACAATTACTATTCTTAGCAAGTGTTGATGCCAAGAAGGATATTCAAATTTACATCAACTCACCAGGTGGTAGTGTTTATGCAGGCTTGGGTATTTATGATACTATGCAATTCATTAGTCCTGATGTTGCCACAATTTGCACAGGTATGGCAGCTTCTATGGGTGCTGTATTGCTATGCGCGGGCGAAAAAGGAAAGCGTAGCGGTCTACAACACTCTCGTGTTATGATACACCAACCATTAGGAGGTGCACAAGGCCAGGCCAGTGATATTGAAATTACCGCAAAGGAGATATTGAAATTAAAAGATGAGCTATATCAGATTATTGCAGAACACTCAGGTACTAACATCGAAAAGGTACGTGATGATAGTGACCGTGATTACTGGATGAAAGCAGATGAAGCTCTTAAATACGGTATGATTGATGAAATTTTGATAAGAGAAAAGAAATAATTTCGACTAATTGAATCAAATAAATTAATGATTTTAAACCAAAAGCGATTTTCGATCGTTATGGAATAGAATAGAGAAGATAGAGAATGGCAAAGGAAAATTTAGAATGTTCATTTTGCGGTAGAAAAAAACCAGAAACAAATTTATTGATTGCTGGGCTCGATGCACATATTTGTGATCGCTGTATTGAACAAGCTCATGGCATTGTTGCCGAAGAGTCAAAACAGACAAAGACCAACGATCTTTCTTCTGAACTAGTTCTAAAAAAGCCTCAAGAAATCAAGGTCTTTTTAGACACGTTTATCATTGGGCAAGAGCGTACAAAAAAAGTTATGTCTGTTGCGGTATACAACCATTATAAAAGGATATTACAACCTTTTTCCAAAGAAGATGATATAGAGATACAGAAAAGTAATATTGTTATGGTTGGGCAAACCGGTACCGGTAAAACCCTTATGGCAAAAACTATAGCCAAATTACTTAATGTACCCTTAGCAATAGTCGATGCTACGGTTTTGACCGAAGCTGGCTATGTAGGTGAAGATGTAGAGAGTATATTAACCCGACTTTTGCAAGCTGCAGATTACAATTTGGAAAAAGCAGAAAGAGGTATCGTTTTTATTGATGAGATAGACAAAATTGCCCGTAAAAGTGACAACCCATCGATTACTAGAGACGTGTCTGGAGAAGGGGTTCAACAAGGACTGCTCAAGCTATTAGAAGGAACCACAGTTAATGTACCACCAAAAGGAGGGCGAAAGCACCCAGATCAAAAGTTTATTGAAGTAAATACTGAAAATATTTTATTTATAGCCGGTGGAGCTTTTGATGGTATTGAACGTGCTATTACGAAACGTTTGAATATGCAAGCAGTTGGTTATAGTGCTTCTAAATCTGATAATTCTTTAGACGATACTAATTTATTACAATATATTATTCCTAGAGATTTAAAAGAATTCGGCCTTATACCTGAGATTATTGGTAGACTTCCGGTTCTTACCCATATGAATCCTTTAGACAAGAAAACGTTAAGAGCGATCTTGACCGAGCCTAAGAATGCAATCATCAAACAATACGAGAAATTGTTTGGCATGGACGATATTACTTTTACTATCACCGATCAAGCTTTAGATTATATCGTAGAAAAGGCAATTGAATATAAACTTGGTGCAAGAGGTTTGCGATCATTATGTGAAGCTATTTTCACTGATGCCATGTTCGAGATGCCAAGTTCTGGTGAGACTATATTTAAGGTTACAAAACCTTATGCGGAAGAAATGCTATCTCACGATACCATTAAAAAATTAAAGGCAGTTTCTTAAGTTTTTATAATTTATAGCATATACAAAGAGCGGGGATTTAAAAAGACCCGCTCTTTGTACATGCTTCACTATTTATATTATTACACCACCTTCTTTTTAGCTTGAGGTGAGATTTGTGTTACTTCCTGTAACAACTCCATGCATACCTTTTGAATAATTTTATCATCTGTATATAATGTGTGCCCGTAATTAGACAACACTTCCATTTCTACACCTAACATATCCGCCCAATCATCGCTTGGCCTAAATTCATCGTTAGCACCATATACTAATTGATAAGGAATATTTGGCCTGTTGTTCTTTTTACGAATTCTAGTTGGAGATACGCCATATAACAATTTAACCGGTAAACCTTTTTTAGCGGCCTCCCAGACAATTGTAGCACCTGTACTAAAAGCAAGATAGTAACAAGGTTCTGTTTCTTTTTTTAATAAGTGAGATGCTGCTGTCTCAGTACCACCTTCTAAAAAGGCATTGTGTACATTTTCTTCGGTCTGAATTAAAATATCCAAATTAGCCAATTGTTGGCTATCATAAAAAGTAATATCAAAATACTGTTGAAGATATCCTAAATAAGAAGTAATCCATAATCCCTTTTTAGCACCCCACATATCTGAAACAATCACTAATTTCTTTACCATATTAAAAGTATTTGTAGTTTTGGTTAAGCTTTGTTTTAGCAAGTTGTATTAATTACCTCATTAATTACTATTTAATTGTTTACAGGTTAAAATTATCGATGTAGTTCTCATTATTTTGATTCGTAGAATCAAAAGCGGTAATGATTTTTTGGTAAGACAAAAGCTGCATTAACCACGGCAAATGTATGGCACCTGTTGTGAAAAATTTAAAATTTGTTGTATTTTGACTACTATTTGGTGTGTATCGAACAAATTATTTGTTCATAAGTAAAAGTTCATCTAAATAATCCCTTTTATTAGACAATCTTGGAATCTTATGCTGACCTCCAAGCTTATCGTTTTTCTTTAACCAATCGTAGAATAGATTCTTACGTGCTTCATGAATTCTTGGAACATTTAGGGTGATATTATTAAGTCTTTTGGCTTCATAATCAGAATTAAGAGATTTTAGGGCATTGTCAAAAATCTCTACGAAGGCATCGAAGTCTTGTGGTAAAGCTCTAAATTCTATAATCCACTCATGGGCTCCTTTTTCTTTATCAACCATAAAAATAGGCCCTGCTGTATAATCTATTATCTCAGCCCCCGTTTTTGTACACGCTATTTTTAATGCTTCTTCGGCATTTTCTATAATTAGCTCTTCCCCAAAGACATTTATATGGTGTTTTGTGCGACCGGTAACCTTTATGCGATACGGGCTCTTAGAAGTAAAACGAACGGTGTCCCCTATTTTATACCTCCATAATCCTGAATTGGTAGTTATTACTATTGCATAGTTCTTGCCGATTTCTATTTCCCATAAGGGTATTGCTTCTTCATCAAAAGCATCATATACATCCATCGGAATAAACTCATAGAAAATTCCGTAGTCTAACATTAACAACAGATCATCTGCTCCGTTTCTATCTTGAATAGCAAAAAAACCTTCAGAGGCATTGTAAATTTCATAGTATCTAAAGTGACTACTTGGTAGTATTTTCTTATACTGCTCTTTGTAAGGGTTGAAATTTACCCCACCGTGAAAATATACCTCTAGGTTTTTCCAAACTTGAAAGAGATTCTCTTTACCTGTTTCTTCGAGCACCTTGTTCATTAAAACCAACATCCATGAAGGTACACCTGCCAAACTAGTTACGTTTTCCTGTACACTTTCATGAATGATAGCCATGAGTTTACTCTCCCATTCGCTCATTAGAGAAACCTTATTACTAGGCGTACTGCTATATTCAGCCCATAATGGCATGTTATCTATAAGAATAGCGGAAAGATCACCAAATAACGAACCATTATCCTCATAGAGTTCTTTGCTGCCGCCCAATCGAAGGTTCTTACCTGTAAATAACTGTGAGTTTTCATTATTGTTCAAGTAAAGACATAACAAATCTTTACTAGACTTGTAGTGACAATCTTCTAAAGCTTCTGTACTAACGGGGATAAACTTGCTCTTCGCATCTGTAGTACCACTACTCTTTGCAAATAACCTCACTTTTGTTGGCCAGAATAAATTTTGCTCTCCTTTTCTGGTACGCTCAATTATAGGTTGTACTTCTTCGTAAGAAATAATAGGTAGTCGTTCTTTGAAATGATTATAAGACTCAATCGACTCAAAATCATACGTTCTACCAACCTCGGTATCTTCTGCAAACTCTAACAACTGTAGCAAAACCTCTTCCTGTACTTCTTCTGGATACTTTAAAAAAAGTTCAATCTGATGGAATCGTTTTTTTAGCAACCAAGAGGCAATGGAATTAAATAGAGTAATTGGCATTTATAGGTATCTTTGTGATGCTAAAAATAGCGCATCTAATTATCTTTTTCAAATTGATAAATCAATAAGCTAAATAAACATGCAATACGAAGGAGTACTAAGAAAAATGCAGGTAGAAATAGGAAGTCCTATCCAATATTATATGTTATTTGAATCTGATTTTTTGAATGTAAATCAAGTACTGGACAAATCTTTAAAAATAGAGCTTATTAAATTTCAATGTCTCAACTGCGGTAATGACAGACCTATTTATAGACAAGGATTTTGCAGAACTTGTTTTTTCGAAATTCCCTCTGCGGGAGATTGGATCATGCGACCCGAATTAAGTAAAGCTCATTTGGATCAAGAAGATAGGGATTTAGTTTACGAGAAAAAAGTACAGCTACAACCACATATTGTCTATTTGGCAAATTCAAGCAATATAAAAGTCGGGGTAACAAGAAAAGGTCAAGTTCTTACAAGATGGATAGACCAAGGCGCACACGAAGCAATAGAAATTGTAGAAGTACCAAATAGATATTTAGCAGGTATTACCGAAGTTGCCCTAAAAAAACACGTAGGCGATAAAACCAATTGGCGCACTATGCTTACAAATAATGTGGTAGATGAGAATTTACAAGATTGGCGAGATAAGTTAAAACAATACATACCCAATGAAGCAATGTCTTATTTTCTAGAAAACAATAAAGAAACCGAATTAGTGTTTCCGGTTTTGCAATACCCAATTAAGGTAAGGAGCCTTAACCTTACGAAAACCCCATCTTTTAAAGGAAAATTAAAAGGTATTAAGGGGCAGTACCTTATTTTCGAAGACAATACCGTGTTCAACGTAAGAGGTAGTGAAGGCTATTATGTAGGCATTACTATTAGTTAGTACTATCTTTTTTCTTATTACCGAACAATCCTCCCAAGATATCTTTTGCTTTCTCTTTAACTGCTTCTTTTTCAGTTTGCACAGGTGTAGAATCTTTCTTTACAGTGCTAGTTGTTGCAGTATCTTTTTTAGTCGCTAAAATTCCTCCTAAAATATCTTTTGCACTCGTTTTAGTTGATGTCGTAGTACTAGCTGTAGAATCCGTCATCGTTTTATTCCCGTTGATTAGGCCTCCGATCAAGTCTTTTGCTTTATCTGTTCCTTTATTGATGAGTTTTTGCTTTTCAATCTCTATCAATTTTGTCGTCAATTGTTTTACTCCAGACGTTAAATCTGTTGTTACGGTCGGACTATTATAAGCACCACCAATATTCGCAACTACCGGAATAGTCAAATCTGTTAATGAGGCATCATCAATTTTAGCAATCAATTTTGTAATATCTGACCCTAAATACTTCGCAGGCACCTGTAAAGAAGCCTTGTAATTCAATTTTTGATCAAAAGAATGACTACCATCAACATTAATAGCGATATCCTTATAATTGAGAGTAAAAGGCTTTACAGCTACAATACCATCTTTAAATGACAATGACGTCTTAATATCCTTTAAATTAAGTTGATCAATATCTATAAAGTTCAATTTTGACACCAAAGTATTTAATACCGGTGCAGACTCGGTATTTACTTCTTCCGTCATTAAATCTGCAAATAAATCTCCACTCAACGATAATAAGTTAGGCACTAAATCATCGGTTAAATTACCCGACAAAGAGATGTCCGAAGTTAATTTACCTTTCAACATTTGTGCTATTGGTGCAATTGTCTTGAACAGATCAACGGAAGCAAAGGTTTCTTGAATACCCAACTGATTCAAATCTAACTTCATATTAAAAGTCGGAGTCTCAGTTTTAGTGGACACTTGCCCATTAAAACCAATTTTACCACCAAACATACCAGCAGACATATTACTTAACGTAGCCGTTTCATCTTTAATTTTTAAAACTCCGGTAACGTCACTCAAAACAATATCATCATATATTACTTTCTTGGCATCAGCATTAATTGTTGCATCTAAAAAAGAAGGTATCTTAATTTTTTCTTCTTGTACAGCTACTTCACCAGCAGTACCGCCATCACTTGTAGTTAATGTGATCTCGGTCTCAGCAACCATAAAATCGCTCAAAGCAAAAGAGTTAGATCTTAGGTTGAAATTACCTTCAACTTTTTCATCATTAAACATAAACCCTAAAAGGTTGTTGATAGTACCAGTTGCATCAAAATCTGTTGTACCGGTAGTACCATTTAGATTATTTAAAGTAACTGTTTTTGGATTGAAAGTTAAACGTGCCACTTTAAAGTTTAAAGGGTTAGCAAGCTCATCTGAATTATATTCAAAATCGGTTAAATTTAAATTTCCCGTGGTATTTGTTTTTTCGTACTGCTCTTTCTCCACGGACTCCATATCAAATGAAGTGGTTATATCTGCCTTCAACATACCTTTTAAATTGTATTCTGCAGGAACGGGATAGGCTTTAGAAATATTGGCCAAATTCATGTTCCCATCCATATGAGCCTTGACTTTAGTGTTACCCATAATCTCGGTAATATTTGAAGTAAGATTGAATTTATCTTCATCAATCATAAATGAAGCTTTGTTTACATTTACATATGTATCTTCAGTAATACCCGTCTTATTGTCTAATTCAATATCAAAAAACACATTACGAACTGCTTTTGGTAGATCTGGATATTTAAAAGAAGCATTATCAGATTTCAACTCAATATGAAAAGTTGGTATATGAGTTTCGTCTACTATACCTTTAAAATTACCGTTAACCGAAAAATTACCAGTTGTCGTTACATCTTCTATATTCTTAGAATATACCTCTGGAATAACCCCCAAGAAGTTTTTAAAATCTGATGAAGGTGTCTTAAAGGTTAAATCTACCTCTTGATTGGTTTCGTTCAATTTTATAAAACCATCGAACACCAAAGGCAATTGATTAATTAATGCCTCATTTTTTAAGAAAGAATATTTATTTTCATTTAAATCGATACCAATTAACGCATCTAATTTAATCCTGTTTTTATTCAAATAGTTGACACTATCCATTTCCAAAGAAATTAGAGCGTCAGTATGCGTATCTAATTCTGATGTTGCCAAAGATAGATCTCCAGTACCCTTATGTTGAAAATCATCTAATTTAAAAGTAATACCGGTAGAATTATCAGTAAAATATATTCTTGAATTTGAAATTTCGTAGGACTGTAAATCAAAAGAAAAACCATCGGTAGTACTTGGTTCTTCAATAGTAGGAGAAGGTTCAGAAGCCATGGCAATATCATAATTGGCATTTTCCTCATTATCTACAATAATATTAACTAAAGCATCTTTTAAATTAATATTGTTGATAGCTATAGCATCACCAGTACCTTTAAAAAGTTGCAGGATACCCATTGTCAAATCTAAATTATCTGCTTTGAACAAGGTATCACCTTCAAAAGGCGCTTTATTGGTTAAAATTACATCTTTAAAATTAACCTCAGCATTAGGAAAACTACTGACCAAACTTAAATTTGCATCAGAAAAATTTAATGTAGCGTTGACATTATTATTCACATTATTTTTAATAATGTCACCAATTTTTGCTTCCAAGAAAAAAGGTGCCGCAATTAAGACCGCAATTATTAGTAATAGAAGAACACCTATAATTTTTAATATTTTCTTACCCATAATATAATTTTATACTGTTCTATTTGTTGTTTTTATTCTAAAATATCCAAGCCCAATTCTTCATTTGGCTTTAGATTAAAACGTTTTCTCATAATATATACGAAGAAATAGAGAAAAGGGGTGTCTACAAATGCTATAAAAATCTTAAAAATAAATCCGCTTACCACTAATCCGAAAAAAAGATCCCACGGTAGTACTTTAAAAACACATAACAATGCCACAACGGTAAACGTATCAAGAAATTGTGAGAGAAATGTTGAAAAATTGTTACGTAACCATAAATACTTCCCCATAGTCAATTTTTTCCAAAAATGATAAATGGCTACATCTACATATTGCGCTAACAAATAGGCTATCATGGATGCTAAAACAGCTATTGGAGACAACGCAAAAACCTGTGTAAAAGTAGCATCATCTATTGGTGATGATGGTATAGCAGGTGCAATTTCTGAAATTAAAATTATACCCATGGAAAAGAACGAGGCAAAAATACCTGCAGTTACAATTTGATTCGCCATTTTTCTTCCATAAATTTCAGATATAAGATCTGTAATCAAAAAGGTAATCGGATAAGGCAAAATACCTACCGACACTTCAAAGAGTGAAGCTCCAAAAACAGTGAAATCCCCAAAGGGATTCCAATAAAAAAATTTTTGAAAAATGAGGTTAGAAACTACTAGGGAAGTGATAAATAAAGCTCCTAGGTACAGATAAATACGTTGTGCTAGTTTTCTATCCTTTAAGGTCATAAAATTATTTGATATCTAAAGCAAATGGCATTCTAGCCTGTATACCTTTTTGTTTCTTAAAAGATTGTAATTCTTTAAGCACTCTGTAAACATCATCTCCTATTTCTTCTTTTAACAGATTCTCTTTGATTTGAACACTAGCTCCTTCTAACTCTTCCATAAAACGTTCAAATCCACTTTTATATTTCGGATACTTCTTAACACCATAAGATCCTAATTCGGCAATCTCTGCAGCTGCAGCAATAGCATCGTCTAAATTGCCCAATTCATCTACCAAACCAATTTCTAAGGCTTCGGTTCCACTCCAAACTCTACCTTGAGCAACACTATCCACTTGCGCCATAGTCATATTTCTCCCTTCGGATACGCGCTGTAAAAAAGTATAATATGTTTCTTCTATACTCTCTTGAACTTGATTCTTAAAACTATCTTGCATTGGCTCGAAAAGTGAATATTCGACGGCATTTTTATTGGTACCGACCTGTTCGGCATTAACCCCTATATTATCTGCCAGTTCGGTTATGTTCGGCACTGTTCCAAAAACACCAATAGAACCAGTTATAGTTGTTGGTTCGGCAAAAATTTTATCGGCACCAGCTGCAATATAATATCCGCCAGATGCCGCTACATTACCCATAGATACAATTACGGGCTTTACTTTCTTTGCAAGGGCAACTTCTCTCCAAATAATATCTGAAGTCAAAGCACTACCTCCTGGAGAATTTACACGCAAAACAATAGCTTTTACTTTTTCATCTTCACGAGCTTTAATCAACGCTTCGTTAATAATACCCTGGCCAATTATATTAGGACCTCCTTCGCCGTAAAATATCTCACCTTGTGCAAAAACAACGGCAATTTTTTCATCGCCAGATTTTAAAGTCTTTTTGTTTGAATACTTTACATAATCATCTAAAGTACTATAGTTAATATTCTCATCTTTTTTAATTTTAAGAGCATTTGACAATTTACCTTCATATTCATCATAAAAAACAACATCATCGATTAATCTTGATTGTTTTGCAAATTTTGGGGTTCTACCACCCAATGTATCGGCAATTATATTTAGGTCAGACTCAGAAATAGATCTTGTTTTAGATATATCGGTAACCATTGAACTCCATAGTGATTGCAATAAGGTCGTCAATTGACTTCTATTTGCCTCACTCATGTTATTCTCTAAATATGGTTCTACAGCACTTTTATACTTTCCGTGTCGTATTACTTCCATCTTAATTCCCGATTTTTCTTGAAGTTCTTTGTAGTAGAGTACTTCTGTAGACAACCCTTTAAAATCAATAACCCCAACCGGATTTATAAATATGCTATCGGCCACACTTGCCAAATAATAATCACGTTGCATAAAAAAATCAGCATAGGCATAAATGAATTTACCTTTAGCTTTAAAATCTTCAAGCGATTTTCTAATTGCTTGTGTTTGTGCCAAGCCTGCAATTATGAAATTATTATTAATACTAATACCCTTTATACGGTCATCATTTTTAGCTATTTCTATGGCATGAATTATTTCATCTAAGCCTTGCGACTCATTGAATATTCCTACAAATGGGTCTAATTGATTACTGCCTGTATAATCAGAAATAGGCCTTTGCAATTGTAGCTCCAGAATAGAGTTATCTTTAATAGATACTGTGTCTTCACTACTACTAACTAAGCTAACGAAAATCAAAAACATTACGAACAAGATTCCGAAAGCAAACAAGGAACCTAAAATAGAAGCTAGAAAATTTCTTAAAAAATTCATTTAAATCTTTGTTTAAAATAGTTAACAAAGATAACTAATGTTAATATGTTTTAGTTATTTTGTTCCATTATTATGGGAGTATACAAAACAGCATTTTTATCGATCGGCAGTAATTTAGGTGACCGTCAACTAATATTGCAAAAAGCTATTTTCGAAATTGGCAAAATTGCCGGTGAAGTCAGGCAGGTTTCTGCTATTTACGAAACGCCTTCATGGGGTTTTGATGGCGAAGATTTTTTTAATGCTTGTTTAGAACTACAGACCTTACTTTCACCAGAAGATTTACTAGCTACTTTATTAGCTATAGAAATAGATTTAGGAAGAACAAGAAGTGATAGCGATAATTATCAAAGTAGAACACTAGACATCGACATTATCTATTATGAGAAAGATGTAATCGATACTATTAATTTGACAGTACCACACCCTAAAATGCAGGACAGAAAGTTCATTCTGAAACCATTGGCAGATATTACCCCACAGTTCTACCACCCTATATTAAAAAAAGACACCAGAAATCTACTGCAAGAATGCAAAGACAAAAATACCTTCACAAAACAAGTAAGAAAGCTTTTTAAAAATCGCCATACCTTTTTCGCCAGTTTAGAATATGTAGTTATTGAAGGGAATATAGGAGCAGGAAAAACGACGTTGGCAACTAAAATTTCAGAAGATTTCAATGCAAAATTGATTTTAGAACGATTTGCCGAGAATCCGTTTTTACCTAACTTTTACGAAGATCAAGCTAGGTATGCCTTTCCATTAGAGATGTCATTTTTAGCAGACCGCTATCAACAGTTTACAGAAGACACTAATCAACTAGATTTATTCAAGAGCTTTATGGTAAGTGATTACGACATATATAAATCTCTAATTTTCGCCAAGGTCACACTTCAGCAAAATGAATTCGACCTTTACAGAAAGGTGTTTAATTTTATGTACAAAGAGGTTAAAAAACCTAAAGTTTACGTTTACCTTTATCAAACCACAGAAAGACTACTACAACAAATTAAAAAGCGCGGCAGAGATTACGAACAGAATATAGAACTCTCTTATTTAGAAAAAATTAATCGTGGTTATTTCGATTTTTTAAGAACTTACTCCAAAGAAAATCAACTTATTATAGATATTGGTGAACTAGATTTTGTTAGTCATAAAAGTGACTACGATATCATTTTAACTAAGATTGAAGACTTTGCATTAGCTAACTTATAACAATTATAAATTATCTGTTTTCTTGCGTAAACGAAAAGAAAATCATTTATTGTGCAGGCATACGTGCAACTAACTAACTCAAACTATACTATAAAACCTGGTCAATGACCGGGTTTTTTATGCATTTAATTTACTCCAGAAATCCCAAATCACCATACCCACACTAACCGATATATTCAAAGAATGTTTGGTGCCGAATTGAGGAATTTCTAACACCTCGTCGCTAGCAGAAACCACATTTTGGGCTACCCCTTTTACCTCGTTCCCGAAAATGAGCACCTGCTTTTTATTCTTTATAGGTATATATTCATTTAACCGTGTAGCCTTTTCAGCCTGTTCAACTGAAATAACATGATAACCTTCATCTTTAAGTTTTTTAACCAGCTCAATGGTATCGGTCACATGTTCCCAATCTACACTATCTGTAGCACCTAAGGCAGTTTTATGAATATCTTTATGTGGCGGTGAAGCCGTAATGCCGCACAAGTATATTTTTTCGATTAAAAAAGCATCAGCAGTTCTAAAGACAGAACCAATATTATTCAAACTTCTTATGTTATCAAGCACAATAACAATGGGAGATTTTTTGGCAAATTTATAACCTTCGACATCTATTCTATCTAGCTCTTCATTTCTTAACTTTCTCATACTCTTTTATTCAATTTCATAAATAACCCATGGCGGCAAACTTATCCTGAAATATCAACAATGATTAAATTTATAAGTATAAAACCATACTTTCGTGAGGGTGCAAAATTAATGAGATAAAGACAAAGTGGCGGATAAAAACAAGACAAAAAAGGTAACCCCTTTAATGAAGCAGTACAATACCATCAAAACGAAGTATCCTGATGCATTATTACTGTTCAGAGTAGGTGATTTTTATGAGACTTTTGGTGAAGATGCCGTTAAGGCTTCACGAATTTTGGGAATCATCTTAACCAATAGAAACAATGGCGGCGAAAGAACAGAGTTAGCTGGTTTTCCTCATCATTCCATAAACACCTATTTGCCGAAGTTGGTAAAAGCAGGTCAACGTGTTGCTATTTGTGATCAGCTAGAAGACCCAAAACAGACTAAAACCATTGTCAAGAGAGGTGTTACCGAATTGGTTACTCCAGGTGTAGCAATGAATGACGACATCTTAAGTTCAAAGACCAACAATTTTCTTTGTGCAGTTCACTTTGGCAGAAAAAAGATCGGTATTTCATTTGTAGATATTTCAACAGGAGAGTTTTTAACATCGGAAGGTGACGAAGAACAAATAGACAAGTTACTTCAGAATTTTTCACCCAATGAAGTTTTAATATCCAAAGCCCATAAAAAAGAATTTCTAGATGTATTCGGCAAAAATTATCATCTCTTCTATTTAGAAGATTGGGTTTTTCAAGAAGATTATGCATTAGAAAACCTTACATTGCATTTCAACACCAATACCTTAAAAGGTTTCGGCGTCGATCACTTAAACTGTGGTGTAATAGCATCTGGTGTGGTTTTACATTATTTAGGTGAAACGCAACATAGACAATTACAGCACATTTCAAAATTGCAGCGTATTGCCGAAGATGATTACATATGGATGGACAGGTTTACTATCAAGAATCTAGAACTTTATCATTCTACTAATGTAAATGCGGTTACCCTGTTAGATGTCATTGACAAAACCATTTCACCTATGGGTGGCCGAATGATTAAAAGATGGTTGGCATTACCGCTAAAGAACCTGGAAAAAATCAAAAGAAGGCAACAAATTGTTTCTTTCCTCTATGATGAAGATGTTATTCTAGAGAAATTCCAGCACCATATCAAACAAATGGGCGATATAGAGCGATTGATTTCTAAAGTTGCTACTGGCAAGGTCAGCCCCAAAGAAGTCGTTCAATTAAAGAATTCTTTAGAAGCGTTAATACCGATCAAACAATTAGCCACCTCTTCAGAAAACGAATCTTTAGCTTTAACAGGAGATCAAATGCAATCTTGCGACCTATTGAGAGCAAAGATTAAAGAAATGCTTAACGAAGAAGCCCCTGTAAATATTTTGAAGGGTAGTACCATAGCAAAAGGCTTTTCGGAAGAATTAGATGAACTTAGAGGATTGGCTACCTCTGGCAAAAATTATCTAGACAGCATGTTGGAAAGGGAAACCGCCGCAACAGGCATTACTTCCCTAAAAATAGCCTCTAACAATGTTTTTGGGTATTACATTGAAGTCAGAAATACACATAAGGACAAAGTACCTGAAACATGGATCCGAAAACAGACATTGGTAAACGCAGAACGTTATATTACCGATGAGCTTAAAGAGTATGAGGCAAAAATATTAGGAGCTGAAGACCGCATTTTAACCTTAGAACAACAATTGTTTTCTCAATTGGTAGTTTGGATGCAAGAATACATTGCTCCCGTTCAAAATAATGCACACCTGATCGCACAGCTTGATTGTCTTTGCGGGTTTGCCCAATTGGCAAAAGAGAATAGTTACAATTGTCCGATATTGAACGATTCCACAGATTTGGAAATTACTGACGGAAGACACCCAGTTATTGAGAAACAATTACCTCTTGGCGAACAATATATAGCCAACGACCTGAAATTAGACCGTTCCAATCAACAATTCATTATGATTACCGGACCTAACATGAGTGGTAAATCTGCTTTATTAAGGCAAACTGCATTAATTGTACTTCTTGCTCAAATGGGAAGTTTCGTACCTGCAGAAACTGCAAAAATAGGCGCGGTAGATAAAATATTTACACGTGTGGGTGCCAGTGATAATATTTCTATGGGCGAATCTACCTTTATGGTTGAAATGAACGAAACGGCATCTATTCTTAATAACTTATCTGAACGTAGCTTAGTTTTATTAGACGAAATTGGTCGAGGTACCAGCACTTATGACGGTATTTCAATTGCATGGGCCATTTCAGAATATTTACATGAGCACCCGGCTAGGGCAAAAACCATATTTGCAACGCACTACCATGAGCTTAATGAAATGACCAACACGTTCAATCGTATTAAAAACTATAATGTAGCTATTAAAGAGTTAAAAGATACTGTTCTGTTCTTAAGAAAATTAGTTCCTGGTGGTAGTGAGCATAGTTTTGGTATTCACGTGGCAAAAATGGCAGGTATGCCCCAGCAAGTAATTCAGAAAGCGAACAAAATTCTAAAAAAATTAGAACAGAAGCATGTCAATGAAGAACTAGGAGGTAAGTTTACAAGTGACTCTGATGAAATGCAATTGAGCTTTTTTAATTTAGATGATCCATTGTTAGAGGAAATCAAGGAAGAAATCACACATTTAGACATTAATACATTAACCCCCGTCGAGGCATTGATGAAATTAAATGAGATTAAAAGGCTGTTAACCAATGATAAAAAGGCGACCTCATAATATTTTTAATTCTTTTGCATATTTTTACTTTGCTTTTTATAGAATTGTGTTAAATTTGCACCCGCATCTTTTAAGAGATACATGTTCATAGATTTGCGAAAATAGCTCAGCTGGTAGAGCGCCACCTTGCCAAGGTGGAGGTCGCGGGTTCGAATCCCGTTTTTCGCTCAGGAAATATTGTTTGTTAATATTTTTTTTAAAGCCAAGTATGCTCGAGTGGTGGAATTGGTAGACACGCCGGACTTAAAATCCTGTGCTCTTTGGGGCGTGCGGGTTCAAGTCCCGCCTCGAGTACCAAAAACCCCTGAAATCAATTGATTTCAGGGGTTTTTTTATTCTAGCAAGGTAATACTCCGAGGCTTGCCCCGTACGAAGAAAAACAGTAATCTTGAGTATAAGTTCAAGTAAACAAGAAGATGATTAATTGAGACTACTTTGAAAAATAAAACAATAATGCTCTGGTACATTATTTACTTACTTTACAAATTGAAGTCCGGAGTTATTCACTAACTTTAGTTATGATATAGACTGTATGCTGAAAAAAATTTTAAAAATATCAGGGTTACTTTTACTTTTGCTTATTCTCATCATATTCGCATGTGATATTATTATTTCCTCTACTGCTGACGGTGAAACATACACTGATATTTCAGCAATACCCCCTAATCGTGTCGGTTTAGTTTTAGGTACATCAAATAAACTTATGAACGGTTCTCCCAATCCATATTATACCTATCGAATAAATGCCGCTAAAGCACTCTACAATGCTGGCAAGATTAGATTTATACTGGTTAGTGGTGACAACGGTAGCATTTACTACAATGAACCCAACACCTTTAAAAAAGATTTGGTAAATGCGGGAATACCAGAGGGTGTTATTTTCTTGGACTATGCCGGTTTTAGAACGTTAGATTCTATGTTCAGGGCCAAGTATGTTTTTGGGTTGGATGATGTTACAGTAATTTCTCAAAAATTCCATAATGAAAGAGCAATTTATATTGCTAAACAAAAAGGTCTAAAAGCTATCGGTTTTAACGCACAAGATGTTTCTGCCAGTCAAGGGCTAAAAGTTCAGGTAAGAGAATATTTAGCCCGTGTAAAAGTGTTTATCGATATAATCTTAAATACCCAACCCAAATTCTATGGAACTACCATAGAAATAAAATAAGCACACTAAACCACCCTGCACTAAAAGTGCAGGGTGGTTTAGTGTGCTTCAACGCAGCTCTATGTGTAGTCTGAGTTATTTTATGGAAATACAGTGAAAACACTTTTTTGGTTTTCGACGTTATCGGGAATAAGATAACGCGGTCCAGATTACATATAGCGACCTGATATGTTGGGTTGTTTTCTTCCGTTAAGCGTCGTGGCTAAAAAATGTTCCCTTGTCCTACGGCCTTATGTGATCTGTCATAGCGCTGCGATGATGTTGCATATCCCTTTGTGCGGGAATCGAGGTACGAGATGTAGCACATAGGGTCGACGTAGGAGAATGCAACATCATCGGCTCGGCTAAGCGTAGTGCGGAGGCAAGGAAACTTTTCGTTTCCGTCTGCGCACGAAGCTAAAGCTTATTGTTTAGTTTTATTTTTTTTGTCTAAAGCTAAATCCATAAGATTTAGCGACATTATAAATATACACAGACCTTTCGGTTTTACCCTAAAGTCCGCATTATGTTTAGGTTTTGTTGTAGCCAGTTTTTTCTACGTTCTGTGTTACGACCGATTAAAGATTCGATTTACACTTGCATTTTAATTATCTGCCAGTTGGTCTATTAATTCCAATCGTTTAACAACAGATTTTTTTAAAAGAATTGTCCCCGGCGATAAAACACCATTTGCGCCGATTCTAGAGTTATCTCCGACCATGGCACCAAATTTTTCAACTCCAGTATCTATTAATTGGTCTTTATATTTAACCCAAATTCGTTTATTTTCTCTTTCGTTGAAATGGTTAGCTGCAATTGAACCAGCCTCAAAATTTACATTTTCCCCAATAATACTATTCCCGATATAGTTTAAATGTGCAATTGCTGTTCCAGAACAAATAATGCTATTTTTTATTTCTGAAGAAGCTCCGATTTTTACATTTTTATCTAAGAATACCCCTTCTCGAAAATATGTGTTCGCCCCGATATGGCAATTTTCCATTGCTATAAATGGTTTTTTGATAGTAGCTCCTTTTTCCACAACAGTAGATTTATGGATAGCTATACCATCAATAATATTAAAGTCTGCACCAAGATTGGGAATTAATTCCGTAATAATTGTTTTTAAGTCCCTTGTTAATTCCCAAGGAAGCGGATTCTTTTTCAAATCAAAATGTTTCGAAAAATTAGAAATAAAATATCTAATGTCCATTAACTTTTTTTATTTGAAATTACGTTTTTTCTTTTGAAAACTCAATTTTTCTTGACTATGCCAAGGCTTTTTCAAAATTGGCTACGACGTAATACTAAGAAATATACTGTGAGTTTTGTGGGTTAGGTAGTTCGTATATTCATAGAACATATTGGCGCTTGAGCTTATCTTTTTATAGCATATCTGCTTTTGTAACTATAATTCAGCACCTGTATTACACCCCATTATACATTGGCAAGAATTAGTTTAGAAATTATATTATTAAAGCCGAAAAACAAATGGTTAGGTACAACGACAGCCTTTGTTGTGGAAGTACTTACATTTACGATTGTAATAGTCCTGCGCGCTCTAATAAAGCATCAACCTTTGGTGCTGCCCCTCTAAACTTTTTGTAAAGCGTCATAGGGTTTTCTGTTCCGCCTTTCGACAAAATATTATCCTTAAACTTGTTGGAAACTTCTTTATTGAAAATTCCTTTTTCTTTAAAGTAGGCAAATGCATCTGCATCTAAAACTTCAGCCCATTTATAACTGTAGTAGCCAGAGGAATATCCACCTTGGAATATGTGTGAAAATGCGGTACTCATACAAGTTTCTGGAGTTGCAGGGTAAAGACTAGTATCTTTAAATGCTTCGTCTTCGTGTGCTTTTACGTTGGTAATGCTTGTTGGGTCAATTCCGTGCCAAGACATATCCAATAATCCAAAACTTAACTGTCGTAAGGTTTGCATACCTTCTTGAAACGTTGCCGATTCTTTTATTTTCTGCACCAACTCCATAGATATGGTTTCACCAGTTTCATAGTGTTTTGCAAATAATTCTAAAGCCTCTTTTTCATAGCACCAGTTTTCTAAAATCTGACTAGGTAATTCTACGAAGTCCCAAAAAACTGATGTTCCAGAAAGGCTAGGGTAGGTAGTGTTTGCCAGCATACCGTGTAATCCGTGACCAAATTCATGAAATAAGGTAGTTACCTCGTTAAAAGTTAGTAAAGATGGTTTGTTTTTGGTTGATGGTGTAAAGTTGCAAACGTTAGATATATGCGGTCGAACATTTTTACCATTCCTTTTCCATTGCGATTTAAAAGATGTCATCCATGCACCGCCTCTTTTTCCTGTTCTAGGGTGAAAATCGGCATAGAATAAAGATATAAAATTCTTATCGGCATCATAAACCTTGAAGGTTCTTACTTCATCGTGATATTTTTCAATATCATTTACTTCTACAAACTGTAAATCGAATAAATTTTCTGCTACTTTGAAAACACCGTTAATTACGTTTTCAAGTTTAAAATAGGGCTTTAACTTTTCATCGTTTAGATTAAATAATTTTTGTTTTAATTTTTCAGAGTAATAACTGTTATCCCATTTTTCAAGTTGATCGATTCTATCTAATTTTTTGGCAAAATCTTCCAATTGTTTAAACTCACGTTCTGCAGCGGGCTTTGCTTTTTCTAGAAGTTCGTTTAGAAAAGAATGCACCTCCTTTGGTGTTTCTGCCATACGTTCTTCTAAAACAAAATCGGCATGCGTTTTATAACCTAAAAGATTCGCTCTTTCAAAGCGTAATTTCGCAATTTCCAGAACGTTTTCTTGATTGTCCAGTTCATCGTTATGAAAACCTTTACTACCAAAAGCCAATGAAAGTTCTTTTCTCAGCGCTCGGTTTTTAGCATATTTCATAAAGGGGATATAGCTAGGGTAATCTAAGGTGACCATCCAGCCATCTTCCTTGCCTTTTGAGATTGCCAACTGTGCGGCAGCTTCCTTTTCACCTTCTGGTAATCCATCTACATCAGCTTCATCCGTTAGGTGTAATTGATATTTATTGGTTTCTGCTAGTACATTCTCGCCAAAAGTCAATTTTAACTTCGAAAGTTTTGCATCTATTTCTCGTAATCGTTTCTTTTTATCTTCGGATAGATTAGCTCCGTTTCGGCTAAAACCCTTGTATTTTTTATCTAATAGGGTACTTTGTTCAACACTAAGTTCCAAATCATCTTTTTGGTCGTAAACTGCCTTAACGCGTTTAAAAAGTGCTTGGTTCAATGTAATATCATTCCCGAATTCAGATAATAATGGTGAAATTTCCTGGGCTATTTTCTGAATCTCCTCATTGGTTTCAGCAGAATTCAAATTGAAAAATATACTTGAAATTCGGTCTAACTGTTGACCTGAAAACTCTAATGCTTCAATGGTGTTTTCAAAAGTTGGAGCATCGGTGTTTTCTGTAATGGCATCTATTTCTGCTCGTGCATCTTCAATAGACTGTAAGAATGCGGGCTTAAAATGCTCATTTTTAATTTGTGAAAATGGAGCGGTATCAAATGGGGATAATAATGGATTCATATTTCTAGTATTGAGAAATTAGATTTGAGTATTGAGATTTCTTGTAGATGACTATTTGCCGTTTACAGCTTTGGCGCCATCAATTACTTTTTGTTTTAAACCTTCTTTGTATAAAATGACTTTGTCCAAAACACATTTGTCAGCACTACCAATAATCTGTGCAGCTAATATTCCTGCATTTTTTGCGCCGTTAAGTGCAACAGTGGCTACTGGAACACCGCCAGGCATTTGAAGAATGGATAGGACAGAGTCCCATCCATTGATAGAATTACTGCTTTTTACAGGAACCCCAATCACCGGTAACGGTGACATTGAAGCAACCATGCCTGGTAAATGCGCTGCCCCCCCAGCACCGGCTATAATAACCGAATACCCGTTGATGTGTGCATTTTTGCTGAAATCGAACAATTTTTCCGGAGTTCTATGGGCGGATACAATGTCTACATCTACTTCTATATCAAAACCTTTTAAAATATCTATGGCATCTTGCATTATGGGCATGTCACTTGTACTGCCCATTACTACGGCTACTTTACTCATGTTTTTTATTTTGAAATCACTTGAATTGTTTTCTTTACTTTTTCGGCTATCGCTCTCGCTTTGCTTAAGTCATTATTTACAATGGTAACATGGCCCATTTTACGAAATGGTCTTGTTTGTGATTTTCCGTAAATGTGCGGAGTAACCCCTTCCATTGCCAAAATCTGATCTATATTTTTATATACGACATCACCTGTGTAATCTTCTGCACCAACTAAATTCACCATTACACCTGCAACTTTGCTGTCGGTGTTACCTAATGGTAAACCTAGAATACTACGTATGTGTTGTTCAAACTGGTTGGTGTAACTGGCTTCTATGCTATAATGTCCACTATTATGTGGTCTTGGTGCCACCTCGTTTACCAATATTTTGTCATCTTCGGTTTGGAACATTTCTACGGCTAGTAATCCTGTAAGCCCTATTTTATCTGCTACTTTTAATGCTAGTGCTCTTGTTTTTTCAGCTACTTTGTCGTCAATACGTGCCGGACAAATTACATATTCTACCTGATTGGCTTCTGAATGAAACTCCATCTCCACAACAGGATAAGTCTTAATTTCTCCTTCAACATTTCTAGATACGATAACGGCTAATTCATTTTTAAAGGGAATCATGGTTTCGGCAATACACTCACCAGCTGGTAATCCTTTTAAATCGTCTAAACTGCGAACAACTTTAACTCCTTGTCCGTCATAACCAAACTGTGATACTTTCCACACAAAAGGGAAATGTAATGCTTCATTTTCAATGCTGTCCTCAATTTCACTTAGGTACGCAAAACGCTGAAAATCTGCAGTAGGGATTTCATTGTCCACATAGAATAATTTCTGTTTCGCCTTATTTTGAATAATGCGCAACGCCTTTGGTTGCGGATATACTTTTACCCCTTCATCTTCTAATTTCTCTAATGCATCGAGATTAACATTTTCAATCTCAATGGTCAATACATTTACATCTTTACCAAAATTGTATACCGTATCAAAATCTAAAAGACCGCCTTGGACAAATTCGTTACATGACATTCTACTAGGTGCTTCTGACGAAGCGTCTAAAACTTTTGTGTAGACATCCCATTTCCGGGTTTCGTACAACATCATTTTACCTAGTTGACCACCACCTAAAATGCCTAATTTAAAACCTGAAGAAAAATAATCCATATAATTGTTGCTTTTGGCAGATGAAAAAATGCCTTAAGTGCTACAAAAATACGGTTAAATCTTAGAAACCAATTCCTTTCTATTCAAAAACACAGGGCAATACCTTATCTTTGCAAACCTTGATAATTCATGAAAATTGATACAAATTCACGATAAGTTTTTTAAACCTTTTCTGAGCGAATCTGAAATTTTACAGGCGGTAAAAACGGTTGCCGATAAAATAGCTGAAGACTATAAAGATGAGACACCTATTTTTGTAGGGGTTTTAAACGGGTCTTTTATGTTCGTTTCAGATTTAATGAAAGCCTACCAACACCCTTGCGAAGTTTCTTTTGTAAGGTTAAGTTCGTACCAAGGCTTAACATCTACGGATATTGTAGAAACTTTGTTAGATGTTCCCGAAAATATTGAAGGGCGTAGTGTAATTATTTTAGAAGATATTATAGACACAGGGCGTACCTTACAGAAATTGGTGCATTTATTTTCGAAGACAAAGGTCAAAGAATTTAAAATAGCCAGTCTTTTTTATAAGCCAGATGTGTATAAAGGGGAATATGCCATTGATTATTTTGGACTGGCAATACCCGATAATTTTATTGTAGGTTACGGTCTAGATTACAACGAACAAGGAAGAAATTTAAAGGAAGTATACCAATTAAACCAGAAACATATGATTAATCTTGTACTCTTTGGTAAGCCAGGAGCCGGCAAGGGCACACAAGCACAATTTCTAAAGGAAAAATATAATTTAAAACATATTTCTACAGGAGATGTTTTTAGATTCAATATCAAAAATGGGACGGAGTTAGGAACTTTAGCCAAGTCATATATTGATAAAGGGGAGTTGGTGCCAGATGAAGTTACCATAAAAATGTTAGAAGAAGAGGTGGAGAAAAACACCGATGCTGACGGATTCATTTTTGATGGTTTCCCTAGAACTGCTGCACAAGCCGAAGCTCTGGATAATTTCTTGGAGTCTAAAGATATGGGCGTTAACGCAACTATCGCTTTAGAAGCAAACGATGAAATTTTAATCGAACGTCTTTTAGAAAGAGGTAAAGTTAGTGGCCGTAGCGATGATCAAGATGTTGCTAAAATCAGAAATCGTTTCGATGAGTACAATGCGAAAACCACTCCTGTAAAAGAATTTTATGAAGCTCAAAGTAAGTTTCATAGCGTAAACGGTATTGGTACAATTGCTGAAATTACCGAACGCCTAACCGAAGTAATCGAAAGCTTAAAATAATATCGAGTTTATATGTCACTTGTTTGATGTAATTTTTTGAACTGAAAGAATAACAATGACCGAAGGTAATTTTGTTGACTACGTAAAAGTGGGTTTGACTTCTGGTAAAGGAGGGAAGGGATCTGTACATTTGCACCGTGAAAAATTTATTACCAAAGGCGGGCCCGATGGTGGAGATGGTGGTCGTGGAGGTCACATAATTGTTCGTGGTAATGAAAACCTTTGGACACTGGTAAACTTCAAATACAAGAAGCATTTTAAGGCTGGTCATGGAGCTCACGGTAGTAAAAGTCGAAGCACCGGGGCAAATGGTGAAGATGTTTACTTAGATGTGCCGTTAGGTACTGTAGTTAAAGATTTCGAAACCAAAGAACTGCTTTTTGAAATCACTGAGCATGGTGAAGAAAAAATTCTACTGAAAGGTGGTATGGGCGGTCGTGGTAACTGGCATTTTAGAACTTCAACAAATCAAACTCCGAGATATGCACAACCTGGTATGGATGGTCTGGAAGGGGAGTTTCTTTTAGAGCTTAAAGTTCTGGCTGATGTCGGGCTGGTCGGTTTCCCGAATGCAGGTAAATCCACCTTACTTTCTGTTATAACTTCTGCAAAGCCAAAAATTGCCGACTACGAGTTTACCACGCTAAAGCCGAACTTGGGTATTGTGGAGTATCGTGATTTTAAGAGTTTTGTAATGGCAGATATTCCTGGTATTATAGAAGGTGCCGCAGAGGGTAAAGGTTTGGGACATTACTTTCTTAGACATATTGAGCGTAATGCCAGCTTGTTATTTTTAATACCTGCAGATAGTAAGGATATTACAAAGGAATATGAGATTTTACGGGACGAACTTCGACGATATAATCCAGAATTATTGGATAAAGAAAGACTTATTTGTATCTCTAAAAGCGATATGCTAGATGAGGAACTTATGACTGAAATGAAGGAAGAATTAAATAAAGATCTAAATGGTATCCCCTTTATGTTTATATCATCTGTCGCACAAATGGGAATAGTAGAATTAAAGGATAAGCTCTGGACTATGCTTAACGCTTAGTCGAATACCTACATAAAATTAGATTTTACTCTTTATTTTTCTTTAATTTTAAGAAAATACATTGTCATGAGAATTTTATTTTTTAGTGTTGTATTGATTGTTTTAACTTCATGTAGAGCTGTAAAAGTTAATTATGATTATAATGATCAGACCGATTTTACCGCATATTCTACTTATAATTATTTTGGTGATATGGAAACTGGTCTAAGTGAATTGGACGAGAAAAGATTGATGGATGCTTTAGATGCCACATTAGGTGAAAAAGGATACATGTTTGCCGAAGAGCCAGATCTTTTTATCAATATTAAAAGCACTGTATATCAATCGCAAGGTGGTAATAATGTTGGTGTCGGTCTTGGAGGTGGCGGTGGTAATATTGGGGGAGGATTGTCAATCGGTATTCCCGTTGGCGGACCAAAAATGACTCGTGAGCTTCAAATAGATTTTGTAGATGCCAACAAAGACATGCTTATTTGGCAAGCCATAAGTGAAAGTCCGTTTCGTGAAGGCGATACACCACAAGAAAAATCAGAAAAGCTGCAGGTTGTAGTCGACAAGGTATTCAGCAAATATCCACCGCAATAATTCTATTTTACTTTGATAACATAAGTGGTTATTAGTTTATCTTCAATTGAAATGTGTACATCGTACAAACCTTTTTTTTCGAATGTTTGAACCATACTTATTTCATCACCTTTTTGAAAAACATGGGGTCTAAGTATTTTTTCATGACCACCTTTGTTCAATAATAATTGTACGTCATTATTAAAATTATTGGGTATTTTTAATGTAAACGCCACTGATGCACCTTTTTGAATATTGTTGTGCATTGCTACGGGAAGTATCGGAATTATTGGTGTTAAAAATGCTTCTTTGTAAATAACAGGTCCCTTAATAAACGAATGGAATGCATTCGTATTTATTTCAAATAAATCTTTAGTGAGAATCGGAAAATGGTTTTTTGTAAATAGCTCAGGTTCCGCAAGAAAGTATCCATCGAAATAGTCAGCTTTAAAAAAAGGTATTCCATTCATAAGTATGGTTTCGCCCGCAGACCAGGTAGCATCACATAGATACCATTTATTATTTATCTCCACTCTATTCCAAGAATGATTTGGTGCACTGTCTTCGTTTAATAATAGCGTAGGTGTACGACCATAACCATCAACAATATCACATTTAAATCCTGCTAGATTTGCCATTTCCTTTACTAAGTAAGCGTAACCCGTGCAAGCAGTTTTTCGGTCTTGTAACAAACTTTTAAAGACTTTAGGTGTAATGCTCGTATTCCAATCTAAAAAGGCTTTCCGGTCTTTGGCAAGTCTTTTCCTTTTATGACTTATTTTCAGATACGATGAATAATCGTTCTCGATGTTAGAACTGATCCATGTGTAGATCGCCCTGAATTTTTCAACATCGGTTTTTAATGATGCGGTTAAATTGTACGTGAGCACAGGTAAATTCTTTAGACTTACATCTTTATAATATTGGGCTATGCTATCGGCTTTTGTAAAATCGTTTTCTTGAAAATCTGAACGTTGAGCAAAGCTAGTTATGGAGACTAAGAGAGTAAGTAGCAATATGGAAATCTTCATTATTTGAAAATATCTCGGATTTTTTGAAAGATATTTCTTTTGCTGGTGTATGCTCCGCCAATTACAACCTCTCCCATTAATTCAACATCATAGCTGTCAAAGACAATAGTAATGTCTATGTTAGAGGGGCCGCTGGCTTCTACTTTATAAGTTTTGGTTTCATAGCCAATAAAGCTAAGAACCAAAATTTCGTTTTCAGCTAGTTGTTGTGGGAATTCAAACTTACCGTCAAAATCTGTTTGGGTACCTACGGTAGTTCCTTTTAAAACAATATTAACACCGGGTAGCGGCTCGTTTGCTTCATCTACTATAGTACCCGTTACCGTGTATTTTGTTTGTTCGATTTCAACATATGAAATGTCGCCCATAACTTCTGGCATAGTTATCTCAATAGGTCGTTCTACACTTGCCCTTTTTTGACCTTTGACTTCCATGGTGCATAGTGCCAATAATGAAAAGCTCATCATTGCGATTCCTTTATATATCATAGCATGTTTCATATGGTGTAATGAATTCGGTTTATAGGTTTTTAATTGCATGACATTGAATTTACCACAAGTTTTTTTGTTTGTTGAACTTAGATAACGAACAAGTTCTTTATCAGAAAATTTAGTGAAATCAATTACCTCTTTTTCACAGCTTTGGCAAAAGCCTCCTTTTTTAGTTGTACTAAAAGTACTAAAATTTTTAGTGCAGGGCTCTTTTACGGAAATTGTTACAGTGTTTTTCATAATGATATGGTTTAATATCTATACCTCTAAAGTATGGTAGTAATAATTCTTATAAAATGTAGAATGAGCATAAGGGTACTTTCACTGAGTTAACATAATCGTTTTGTTTTTATGGATGTATTTGTTACAAGTAAAGAATTTGATTTCAAATGTTAATGTTATTAAATGATGTGAGAATAAATACGGTTAACATATAATCCTGTTATTTTTGTAACAAAACTCAAAACGAGCGTCATATAGGTCGACACGTTAAAAATTAACTCACAAATGAAAAAAGTTTATTTTCTTGCTGCCGGTTTGGTGGCACTAGCTTCCTGTAAAGAGGAAGCCAAACCTACTGCTGAAGTAGAAAAAATTCCGGGTATCGTTCTCGCGAACATGGATACCACACAAAATCCGAAGTCAGATTTTTATAGCTATGTGAATGGAAACTGGATGAAGTTTACAGAAATTCCTGATGATAGAACAAGTTGGGGCGGTTTCAGCGTTCTTCGTAAATCTACCGATGACGATGTATTGAAGATTCTAGCAATGGCTAAAGAAAGCGGTAATTACGCTGCTGATACCGATCAGGCTAAAGCATTGGCAATTTTTGACACCAAATTGGATACCGCTACTAGAAATAAAGCTGGGGTTGCTCCATTAGATTCGGCTTTCGATGCAATTGCTTCAGTCAAGAATTTGAATGATCTACAAACTGTTATGGCTACAAACGCTGCTGTTTCTACGCCGTTTATAGGTATTGGTGCTGGTGCAGATTTAAATAACAGTAGCATGAATGCTGTATATCTAGGAGCAAACGGATTAGGATTACCTGACCGTGATTTCTATTTCGATGAGGATGAAAAATCTGTTGAAATTCGTGAAGAATACAAGAAGCACATTTCACGAATGTTACAAAAACTTGGAGATTCTGAAGTTGATGCAGTAAAGTCTGCGGATAAAATTCTAGCAATGGAAACGCAATTGGCAGAACCTCGTTTAAATAAAGTGGAGCGTAGAGATGCTAGAAATTACAATAACCCTAGAACTATAGCCGAGGTTGATAAAATGCTGTCTACCATTGATATCAATAAGTTGATTTCTGATATAGGAATCACTAAAAAATTTGATACCCTTTTGGTTACGCAATTGAGATTTACCGAGTATTTAGACAAGTTCTTAAAAACGACTTCTATCCAAGATATTAAAACTTTGGTAAGATGGGATACTTTTAATAATGCAGCCGGTAGATTAACGACCGATATTGAAACGGCAAACTGGGAGTTCTACAGCAAGTATCTAAGAGGTGCGAAAGAGCAACGTGCTGCAGACGAGCGCGCATTGGCTACCGTAAACGGTACTGTTGGTGAAGCATTAGGTCAATTATATGTTGATGCTAAATTTCCGCCAGAGGCAAAGGCAAAAGCTGAATTGATGATCGCTAACGTAATCGATGCTTTTAAAGAACGTATTTCTGTGTTGGATTGGATGAGTGATTCTACCAAAACAAAAGCAATCGAAAAGTTAGATAAGTTCACCGTTAAAATTGCATACCCAGATAAATGGGAAGATTATTCTACTATGGAAGTAGCTGGTGATAAGTCTTATTTTGAAAATATGACAGCAGTAGATAAATGGGGAGAATTAAAAAACTTTGCTGAAATAGGCGAGCCTGTTGATAAGACGGAATGGGGAATGTCACCACAAACGGTAAATGCATATTTTAATCCGTTGAACAATGAGATTGTATTCCCTGCTGCTATCTTGCAACCACCGTTCTATAACTATACTGCAGATGAGGCTGTAAATTATGGAGGAATCGGTGCTGTTATCGGTCACGAAATTTCACATGCTTTCGATGATAGCGGTTCTCGTTTCGATGCTGATGGAAACCTTAAAAACTGGTGGACGGAAGAAGATTTAGTTGCTTTTACAGAAAGAGCCGATGCTTTAGCGGTACAGTATGACAGTGTTATGGTTTTACCTGAAGTTTATGTAAACGGTAAATTTACTTTAGGTGAGAATATCGGTGATTTAGGAGGACTGTTAGGTGCCTATGACGGACTACAGAAATACTATGCTGAAAATGGTCGTCCTGATGATATTGATGGCTTCACGGCAGAGCAACGTTTCTTTATGTCTTGGGCTACCGTTTGGAGAACCAAAAGTAGAGATGAGGCTTTAAGAACTCAGATAAAAACAGACCCGCACTCTCCTGGTATGGTTAGAGCAACACAACCTTTATTGAACATTCAAGCGTTTTATGATGCTTTTGATATCAAAGAGGGTGATGACATGTACCTAGCTCCTGAAAAGAGAGTTCATATTTGGTAAACTATTTTATTACTAAAAAAGAAAAGGCGCTACATTGTAGCGCCTTTTCTTTTTTGTTCAAATACGTTTTTGCGAGAAGCTTTTCACAACAATGTAATCTGTTGGTTATGAGTAGCAAGTGATTTTTTAGTCTACCAATAAATAGGTTACTTTACTTTGTTCGTAATAACGTTAGTTTTCCACTGAAACTCGAGCCCCTTCACTATGACTACTAAATTCCGGTGCATACATACTTTGTATGGTGGTAATACCATTACTGAAATTACCTGCGTTATTAACCCGTACATCATATTCGAATACATAAACCCCTTTTGGTAAAAAATCAAAAAAGAAATTGGTACTCGCATCTTTCGTACTTTCGTAATATCCTAATCCGTCTTGCCATTTGTAACTAGAAATTACATTCACGGGCTCAAAACCTGCTGCTCTCATATCTTTCATGTGAATGAACTCCATATTTCGGTCAGCTCTTAACTCAATTCTTATTTTGACCAAATCGCCTACTTTTAAAGTAGTGTTGTTGGTTACTTCAGAAATTACCTCACCAGTATCGGTATTGTTTTTCAAGAAGATTTTTTTCTTTAGTTGAAGCGGAGTCTCGGCGCTCGTGATTTTATCCAAGTCCTCAAAATATTGCCAGTACAATGCACCCCAAGCAATTCCGTTTCCTTTTTTACTGATCTGTACTTTGCCCATTCTAGGTTCGATCTCTGTAGTGTTCCAAGAAGTTTTAAAGTAACCGGTACCTACTTCGGGCTTTACATCTTCTAAAGTAGAAGGGTCTAGTTGTATTTCGCCAACTTTTACATCAACAGCTTCGGTTACAGACAACCAATCATTGCCTTGTAATAGTAATGCGTACACAGCTTCGGTGGTTGCTTTTGTAGTACTCCATTGATTGGTCTGCTTGTGTTTAAGTAACCATATTTTAAGATTATCTATTGTTTCTACATCCGCAGGGCGGATTTCAGAAAATGCCTCGATCAACAATGCTTGGGTTTCAATAGGTGCCTGGTACCAAAACCATGAGCTTGTATTGTTTTTCCAGTACATGCCCAATTCATTACTGGTAATGCTATTCTCCTCTAAGGCACGTAGAATTTTGTCAGCTGTTTTTACATCATCCATTCTGTATAGCGTTAATGCTAACATTCCTTGTGTAAATAAATCTTTTTTTGTCCAGTATTTTTGAGCTTGCTTTGTGTAGTAAGCAGTTGTTTCATCTATCATCTTAGATGTTTTGATATCCTTGTAAAAACTACGCATGTATAAATAATGAACCTGATTTGCACTTAAATGGTCGTCATTTATGTTAGATGTGTGTTTCTTCATATACTTGTACTCCTTTACAAATTCATCATCTAAATATGAAATTGCTTTTTCGGTCATTTTAGATTGGTTGCTGAGCGTAGCCGACGTGACCAAGTGGTTTAAATGTCCCATACCCGTAATAATATGTTGGGTAATATATCTGTTATCTGGACCACCGTTGAACCACGGCCATGATCCGTTCGAATTCTGATTTTGAGCAAGCTTTTTTAAAGCTGATCGTTGTTCGTTTTTCATTTTGTTTAAATTGAACAATAACCCTACTCTTTTCTTTTGCTCCGTTTCAGATTGTGCATCTCGCAACCAAGGTGTTTCTTGAATTAATAGTGATTTTAATTCCTCGTTATTTTCTAGATTGCTCAGTAAAGCATCTGAATTTGCCCATCGGTCAAAAACTTCACGTATTCTTGGGTTGCTATTCGCTATATGACTTGCAAGTGAATTGGCGTAGTATTTGGAGAAGGTCTGTTCGTTACAGTCATATGGGTACTCCATTAAATAGGGTAGTGCCTGTACTGCATACCAAGCAGGATTTGAAGTCATCTCTAAAGTCAACTTATGATGATTTAAAGTTGACGAAGACGTGTTTTTTAATTTATCAAGAGTAAATATTTTGGTTTGATTGCTATGAACCCACATTGGTAGTGTTTCTGTGACTAAAGATCTATTAGATAGTACCGGCAACATATTCTGCTCACCATCAGAGAAATCACCTGCCTTTGCTATGATTTTATATTGAACGGATTGTAACCCTTTGGGAATTTTTAATCTCCATGATACTTGAGTGTTTCCAAGAGAATCAACAGTAAATGATGTTTGTTCATTCGTTGAGGTCAACAGTTGTCCTGAAATATCATTTCCCGTTAGTGGATCGTTCAATTCTAATTTTGCCTGACCGAAAAGATACTTTTCTGTTAGATTAGCAATTTTAGTACTAATGGTTATTTCATCTCCTTCACGTAAAAAACGTGGAGCATTGGGTGTTACCATTAACTCTTTTTGGGTTATGGTTGTTAAGTTGGTCATAGTACTTTCTAATTCTTTGGTATGCGCCAAAAGTTGTAGGGTCCAACGTGTTAATGCTTCAGGTGTTGTAAAATTAAAAGATACATTTCCTTCTTTATCCGTTTGCAATTTTGGAAAGAAAAAAGCGGTTTCTTGAAGGTTTTTTCGAATGATTACCGAATCAAAATTTTGAGGTTTCTCCTCTTTCTCTGGTTCAGCAATTTCAATGCCAGCTACATTACCTTCTAATTTGCTTTCTATTTCGGTTGCAGCATACCCAATAACTACATTTTCTTCTAATGCAGCATCATCTGCTACCATACTCATTGCTAAGGGAGCTGTAGATTTAGATAATCTGCGATTTTCAAAGAAATTGCCATAAAAAACAAAATCGAATCCAAACCAGTCGAAAGAATCGAAACTTAGCCCTGGGTAGTTTAAATTATTGTAGTGTGGAAATGTATAGAAATTATTTATCGAAAAACTAAGCTGTGCATTTGTTCTACTTTGCGAATAGTAATTAGGTTTACTCAACGGATAAAAATTCCAAGAGTGCGGTCTAAATTGATCTAATGACGCATCGTACATATTTGCCAAAAGTTCAGCACTTACTTTTTTCCCTTCTGGACCTTTAACGTTAAAAGACCAAGTTTCATCAATACCAGGAGCTATTTTATCTCTAAATGTCATTGTTTCTATTTGTAAATCTGTAGAAGGGTAGGGCACAAGAATATTTTGTCTGTTCCATTCAAAATTGTTGGCAAAGGCATAACTGTAGTTAATTGCGAATCCGCCTAAGTCATTATCGGTTACTGGTATTGAGATCGTTTTAGAATTATTATTTAAAGTAATAACCATAATATCTACTACTTTATGGTCTTTTTCGACCATTACTGTAATGTTTAAATTTTTAGCACTAGAAAGAAATGTTATTTGTGCGGTATCTCCAATTTCATACCTAGATTTATTTGTTCTAATTTGTAATAGTTGATTATCGGCTAAGGTATTCTCATTACCTGTAAATGTGATAATGGCAACATCCTTTACCTTTTGCCCAAATTTATCTATAGAACTTAACTCTAACCTATATTTTCCAGATTCCCAGTTTTTGGTCTTTCCGAAACTTAATTCTTTAGATTTTCCAGTGTCAAAATTGGATTGCCAAACTGTTTTGTTTTTTTTCCAATTCGTAGGGTTATCTTCATTTTCAAAAGCATCATGGGGATAAAGTGTTTTGAATTTTTCTTGTGTAAAACCAGAATAATCAGGAGCAGACCATGGTCTAGAACGTAATACTTGTTCGGGAGCTTGTAACTTATATAATTTTACTTGACCTGTTGCCTCAACAAATTCACCATTTAAATTGGTGGAATTTATGTTAAAAACATTATTCTTAACCGTTTTGTCAATTGTTTCAGGTAGTATTAAATTGATGTTGAGAGCATGATACCCTACAGCTATATTGGTAACAGCGCTTCTAGTTTCGCCATTTATATCGGTTACGTCGGCAGTAATCTCATAATTAAACGTGGGGAAACTCTTTTTGTCGATATTATTTTCCGGTATGGCTTTAAATGTAATTTTGTAATTACCATTAGCATCAGTAGTGGTTTCACCTTGGATTATTTCTTGCGGCGAGCCATTATTATAAAATCTAGACCGATAGTGCCACCTTGGTAAATTTACTATTCTTTTTACACGGTATACCACATGAGCACCAGTAATGGCAGTGCCCGCATATGCGGTTGTTTCCCCGTTAATTACGACACTGTCATTAACCTTGTAGGTCTCGGTAACCGGATTAAATGTAGTTTCAAATCTTGGTCGTTTATATTCTTCTACCGAGATACTGGTGTAACCTTTTAAACTAACTTCATCAGAATAAGTATGTATTGAATACTGACCTGTGAGTCCCGAATTTGGAAGAATAAATTCTCCAGAAACAGAACCATATTCATTTGTAGTTAAATAAAGTGACTCTAATTCTTGTCCGTTAACATCATGAAGATTTACTTGAATTTTTTTATTTGACAAAACTTGCGATACCCCATTCTCTTGGCGAATGGCAATACCTTTAAAATAGACGGGCTGTCCTGGTCTATAAATACTTCGGTCAGTAAATAAAAAACAAGTGTAGTTAACGTTCTCTCGGGCCTGATTATAACTTCTATTAATGTAAAAGTTGTTAAAATAAGCGGTTTCTTTGTCTTTTTTTATGGTTATATCAATACTACTCCAATTATCTTTGGTTTTTATAATAGTAATAGAACCGTTCTTGTCAGTGCTATAGGTTTTGTACTTTAGGGTGTCATTATAATTTTTTCGGTAAGTAAAAATAATTTCTGCACCAGAAATAGGTTTTCCGTTGTTACGGTCAATAACTTGATAATATTGATGCGAGTTGGTTTGTGTTTCTATTAAGGCTAAATCTGTTATTTGAACATGGGTGTAACTTAAAACGTCACCATTTTTCTCTTTAGATTCAGCAACTATTAGATAATCTCCATTTTCTAAGGCTGGCATAGAAATCTCTGTGCTATGCGATTGAAAATCGTTTTCAGTTTTTAAAGTAGCCGACCATGATTTGACTACCGGTAAATTATTAATGAATGTTTGCTTTTTAGAATCGTTGTAAAGATCTTCTAGCATTTTTAATTGCTTTTGATTGATTTTACGAGCACTTAGATTAAGGTTTTCCTGATTTTTATAATTGACTAGAATACGGCTCAAAGTGTTTATGGAAATATGTTTTTCTGCGGTCAGGTAAATGTTTGACTCTGTAATTTGAGATTTTAGAACCATACATTTCTGTGCTCCAAGACTTCCAGGGTATTTAGCTATGATACTATTGCAAAGAGCAAGGGCTTCTTTCAATTTCCATTGTGGTTCAGTATTGATTTCTGGAGAATAGGTATTTCCTAGTTGTTGGTAATGTTCGGCTATTTCATATGTGTATAAACCGGAAAGCGGACTATTCTTTATATTCTTTGCCGAATTTTGAAGTACTTCTAGAAATAATTCGTTTTTGGTAGTAAAATTTGCATTTTTATGAATGAAACGTAAACGTTCAATATCAGCTAATACCAGTGGGTGAATATCTGGATTGCCAAAGTGAAACGCTACTAGTTCTTGATATATGCTAAGTGCTTTTGCTTGAAGCGACATACCTTTTTTTTCGTTAAAATTTAGGAAGCTAAAAGTATATGCCTCGCATAAAATAGTTGGGTCATCGATTTCAAAAGCCCCTACCGATTTGTTGATGAAGTTTTCGCTGGTAGTATAGAAACTTAAAGCGGTATGCGCTAGTAAATCGAATAGGGTTGGTCTGTAAATTCGATTTTTTTCTTCTATATGTAATATTTTATTGAAATTGGAAATAGGTTGGCTTTGCGTTTCGACTGTATTTTCTAGAGAAGCTGAGAAATGTTGATCTATTTCCTTGAATAGCGTGTGTAGGTCCCAAGTTCTAAAATCTATAGAATCTACTTTGGTCTTAGTAGTTGTTCTATTATAAAATAGATATCTATTATTTTGAAAATACCGCCAGTATAAATTAGCCAAATGGCTATGTAATATGCTTTTTGTAACATTATCCGCAGAAGCTATTTCAGACTTAAAATCATTGACAATATTCAATTCGGCATTCTCTTCAAGCGTCTTTATGTATCTCGCTTTGTAAAGAAGCGACTTTATGACCTGTGTGTCATTGTCTTCTTTTTTTGCCTTTGTATATATGATTTCAACCAACTTTAACGCTGATTTAGTTCGGTTTTCTAATTCATGTTCATCAACCTGTTTCCAAAGTTGATCGATTGAATTACTCTCCTGGGCATTACCAAATTGCGAAAACATGAATACAGTTAGAATTAGATATAGCTTTTTCATCATAGTAAAATTATAATACAAAACTGTGCCAAATAAATATTAGGTACAATGAATAATTAGGGAACGGTAGCTTTCACTTAGTTATATGAACAAACGGTTATAATCCTTAAAAGTATAATATTTTAGATTCTTTTACTACAGATTAGATGGTATATATAGAATTTTGAAGTGATTTAAACTTTTTTTGAATCTAAAGATAGGACTATTGATATTGGTTTTACCAAACTTAAATCCCATAGGCCATGATGCACAAAGTATTCGACAAAGATACCATAGAAACGAAAATAGTTCCCAACATACCTTTCCTCGACGGTTCCCTTGTCGGAAATCGTCAATGTCATCCTCTTTAAGATGAAGACGGGCGTACAATGAGGGTTCTTGCCGTAACGGCTCTTTTTTCCCAGAAGACCCTATGCTGGCAATCGGTTTACCATAATTACCGGAAATAGAGCCTTTGCGTAACGTTCGTGAACTGCTGGACAGCAGTTCTACAGAGGCACAATGGCAAACATCAAAGTCGAAGACCTGTTCCTCAATGCAGATATAAGCTTCAATTCCAAGACTTTAGGACAATCTGTTCCAAAAAAGAAATCAATACGAATATCTGTTTCAACAATAGGAACGGCAACGGCGATAGGGACGAATACTCTGACAGGACCTCTGTACGATAAAAGGTATGCAGTGGAACGTACAAATGTATGAATGGACAGTTTCCGCTCGTTCCTCAATAGGTTCGACACAACATTGGCCAATTGGAAAGGATTCAACTATCTATCGTTCATAGTCTTGATCCTGAAGAAAATTACAAAGAAAAAGTTTACATGAGTTCATTCTATAAATTTCTAAGCCTTCTTAATTAATGTTGTAGATTCAGTTCGTTAAGTTTTGATACTGCTTCAGGGTTATTTTCTTTTACTAAATCTTTTATGAATTCATCAATTTGAGATTTATTGACATTGGGCATGCAAATCACATGGGTAATATCATCTGTAGCCAATTGCCATTTCTCTTTAATGCGATTTGCTACTTTTGGTAAAACTACGGTGATGGAACCTGGGTTGGTCCACGCATTTATCCCAATTTTTTGTAGTTCGCCTTTGCAATATTCAGCAGTTTTCAAACTATGAAGGTAACGCTCTTCTAAACCTTTTACACCCATTTTTTTAATGGCATACCATAAAAACAATGGACTATGACCATTTCTTGAGCCGGTAATGGTAGTGTCTAACGAGCCAATATAAGAAATTCCCCTGGCAATTCTATCTCTCAGCGAACGCTTGGCAATAATAACTCCTGATGGAAAAGGTGAACCAATAAACTTATGGCCACTAATAGAAATACTATCTGCGCCATCTTGAAAATCGAACGGAACTCGAGGTTTTATAAACTGTCCATATGATCCAGCCAACGCGGCATCGCAATGAATGTAATGATTTTGAATAGCTAATTTTTTTAGTATCCTTTTTACTTCAGAAACATCATCTTTTGCCTCGGTCATCGTAGTGCCAAAAGTGGTAAGGATAATTGCCGGTTTATCTCGGTTTAATTGTAGCGTATTCTCAAGATCTTCGTAATCTAATTCTCCGTTCTCTTGAGCTCTAATTGTAATACTTGGTAAGTTCAATAAATGTATATTCTTCTTAACACTATAATGTGTAGATTCAGAAAAATATACCATTGCTTTTGGGTAAGATTCCCTTGCCAAATAGAGACCGTATAGATTACTTTCAGAACCACCGTTGGTGATGTAACCCCAAAAATCAGTCGGATCTGCTCTAAACATGTTGGCGAAAAAACCGACGACTTCTCTTTCCATCTCATGTGTTTGAACCTTATAGGTATTATTCTCGTATGGGTCGCCCACATTGTTAATGGGGTGTTTTAAAAATTCGTATAATCTTGAATAATCAAAATCCTTAGCTACTGGATAACCGATAACTCTGTCTTTTTCTTGAAATAGCTTGGTTAACAGCTCATCTATCTTTTTCTCGTCATTCATGATTCTTGTAATTTAATTACTGTAAAATTACAATTGTTAATTATTATATTCTTTTAAATATAAAAATATAGAATATTAATCTGTATTTTGTATTTTTTTAATCTTAAATTTTTATTTCATAGTAATTTGATTTGAATTATAGAAAATTTATCTAGTATGGATGCTATTGATAAGAAGATATTAGTGCAACTTCAGCATAATGCGAAGCAAAATACCAAAGAAATTGCTGCTAAGGTGGGGTTGAGTGTTACACCCACTTATGAACGAATTAAAAAGTTAGAGCAGCAAGAAATCATAAGATCTTACGTTGCCTTAGTCGATAGAGCAAAAATTGGTAAGCAATTGATTGCCTATTGTCAAGTGACCCTGTCTAAACAACAAAAGAAACTAGCGGATAGTTTTAAAAAGGAAATTTTATCACTGCTAGATATTATGGAATGCCATCAAGTATCCGGTAATTTCGATTTTTTGTTAAAAATAGCAGTAGACGATATCGCTGATTTTCATGAGTTCATAAATGAAAAATTATCTAATATTGAAGGAATATCCACCATACACAGCTCTTTTGTTCTTGATTCGGTTAAAGATAGTACAGCTTATAATTTATGAAGTTTGTGGCGTACTTAATAGAAAAAGTTACATTTAACAGATTTTTAAAGTCATTTAAATGATGTATCGGGTTAGCTAGATATTTGTCGATTTCTACCTTTGTTCTCTAACAGATTAATTCCGAATTTTTATAGATTTGGTATTTGATGTTGTTTGAAAACCTGTTTTTTCTGAAGACAGGCTATTTTTTTAGAGCAAACAAATATATATTTCACAACTTACAGAGTGCTAACAAAACAAGAATACATGCGTTCACTATTATTTTTTTTTTCAATTTTATTCTGCTATACCAATTCATTTTCACAACAATCGGAATCCCTGAAATCTAATGCTGAAAAAGAGGCTTCGCATTCATTTTATATTACGTCGAACGTGGGTAATGTTCCTTTTAAAGATGCTGAAAAAATATTGAAACAAATAAATAACGCTTCTGCAAATGATATCGATGCTAGTTTGTTGTTAATTGGTAACGTTTTGAACAAAGAAGGGTTTTCGTCGAATAATGAGAATCAAGCTAATGCGAAAGAATATTTAACTCCATTAATGAAGGTGTGGGATAATTTTAATGGAAATGTAATTTTGACTCCAGGTAAGAATGAATGGTTGTTAGATGCTCCTAAAAGTATAGATGAACTAGAGTCTTTTTTACAAAATAATAGTAATGCTAAATTTTGGCCCAATGATGGTTGCCCGCTAGAAAGGGAAACGATTAATGATGATGTGGTACTAGAAATTGTAGATTCTCAATGGTTTTTAGAAGATTGGGACGATCACCCGTATATTAACGAAGAATGTGAAGTAAAGACCAGAAATCAGTTTTTGGCTGAATTTAAAGACGATTTAAAAGATAGTCAGGGCAAAACGGTTATCGTTGCGGTCTACCAACCGGTAATGAGTAATACCAAGATTTCTGTAGTCGATAAGATGGGAGGTTTTGAATCCGAATCTTACCAAAACAAACAGAATAGGTTGCTGCGAGGAAGGTTAGAGACCATTGCGAGTCAGTTTGAAGATGTCATTTTCGTATCTGGTAAAGGTCGAAATCTGCAGTATTTACAAGATGACGGTATTCCTCAGATTATAAGTGGGGCTGTAGGTAAGACCGAAAAAGCAAGGGCACCTAAAGAAGAACATTTTCAAAGCAATAAACAGGGTTATGCAAAATTGACAGTTTTTAAGGATGGAAGTTCTGAAGTTGAATTTTTTGAAGTGGTTAACGATGCTTCCCTATTACTTTTTACAAAGAAAATTCAAAGAGAACGACTTTCTGTAAGTGATATTTCTTATCCCAAGAAAACATATGGTGCCACTGCAATGGCATCGATCTATACCAAAGAAGAAACCGATAAAAGCGGTTTTTATAAATCGTTATGGGGAGACCATTATAGAAGTATTTACAGTAAAGAAATTGAAGCTCCGGTATTGGATATTGATAAATTGTCCGGTAATGTAAAACCAATTTCTGAAGGTGGCGGTACACAATCAAGATCATTACGGTTGATTGACGATAATAAACATGAATATACGCTACGGGCATTGCGCAAAAGTGCCGTTCGTTTTCTACAGACCACTGTTATTGATAACCATTATGTCGAAGATTACCTTAAAAATACAGTTGCCGAGAGATATTTGTTAGACTTTTATACAACTGCACACCCTTATGCACAATTTTCTATGAACGAACTTTCTGAGACATTAGGTGTACTTCATGCAAATCCTAAAATCTATTATGTGCCTAAACAAAAAGGATTGGGTATCTATAACGAAGATTATGGTGATGCACTTTTTATGTTGGAAGAACATGTGGGAGACGAGAATAAAAATTTTAGCACTTTCGGAAATCCCGATGATATTCTAAGTACGACAGATCTTCGTTTAGAGCTTAGGGAATCTAAAGATTCCTACGTAGACGAATCTAGTTTTATAAGAGCTCGATTATTCGATATATTGGTTGGCAATTGGGACCGGCATCAAGACCAATGGCGTTGGGCACAATTTAAAACGGAAGATGGTAAAAAGAGATACGAGGCGATACCTCGAGATTGGGATCAGGCTTTTCCAAAGTATGACGGGCCAATTATAACCTTTTTGAAATTTAGCTTTCCTTTATTACGAAAAATGGAGAGTTATGACAGCAATATTAAAAATGTAAAATGGTTCAATTTCTCTGGCTTTCCGTTAGACAAAACATTCATAAAAAAAGCTAATTGGGAAGATTGGAAGTCACAAGTAGATTTTATTCAAGAAAATCTTTCTGATGAAGCAATAGATACCGCATTTAAATCTTTGCCCAAAGCGGCACAAGATAGCAGTATAGAAACGATAAAAAAGAATTTAAGATTAAGACGTGACGGACTTGAGTCTATAGCTAAATCATATTACGACTATGTGACCAATTTTGAGGTCATACTCGGTACTGAAGAAGATGATGATTTTTTAATTACCAGAAAGTCTAACGGGGTTACCGATATATCCATTTCAAAAGACACTGTTGTTTTTAAGAATTTATATAATACTGAAAAAACTAATGAGATTTGGCTATACGGACTTGATGGTAATGATACATTTACTGTGATAGGAAATGGTAATAAACCTATCAATATTAAAATAATGGGCGGCAAGAAAAACGATATCTATGATTTTAAAAATACGAAGAAGGTAAAGCTGTATGATTATGAAAGCAAGCAGAATACTATTATAAATCCGAAATCGAAAAAATGGCTCACAGATTCCTACGACGTCAATAATTATGATTACCAAAAACGGAAGTATCATAAGAATATTCTGTTTCCTAGTTTGGGGTACGATGGGGATACAGGCTTTAGGTTCGGATTAAAAAATCGTTTTACAACATACGGGCTGGTCAACAATCCTTTTGAGGCGCAACATACTATAGGTGCAGAATACTTCTTCGCCACCAACGGTTTCGCTATCGATTATAATGTTGAATTTGGACATGTGCTTTATAACTGGAATTTAGGTTTCGATTTACGCTATGCTAGCCCTAATTTTACAATGAATTATTTTGGGGAAGGCAATGATTCTCAATATGATGAAGACTTAGACCGCGATTATAATCGTGTACGTATTCGACAATGGAAATTTTCTCCTTATCTAGTGCATAAAAATGCTGGCAGTAGTTATTACTTAAGGTCAGCATTAGAATCTTATGATGTATCTGATGATGACAACCGTTTTGTGGGGCAATATTTTTTATCTAATAATGATGTATATGAAGAACAATTATACGCCACAGCCGAAATAGGTTATAATTATAAAAATCAGAACGACCCTGCTTTTCCTAATCGTGCGATGGAGTTAGATTTGATTGCCGGCTACAAATCGAATATTGATAGTTACGATAATCGTTTTGGTTATATAAAGCCTACCTTGTCGTTGGTGTATCCATTGCATCCAAGTGGTATTGCGGTAATCGCTACCAAAGTGGTTGGAGAAGCGGTTGTAGGAGAAAATTATGAATTTTATCATGGAGCCGTTTTAGGAGGAAATCAAAGTTTACGTGCTTATAGAAATGAACGCTTCAATGGTAAGGCAACCTTTTACCAAAGTACAGACATAAGGGTCGGTGTTACAAGATTTAGAACCAATTTTATACCGCTTCAATTAGGGGTAAGTACAGGCTTTGATTACGGTCGAATCTGGACAGAAGATGATAATTCTTCGCAATGGCATAATGATTATGGTGGCTCTGTTTGGGTATCGGGTTTTAGTGCTTTGACAGGTAATCTTGGTTTTTATCACGGTGCCGATGGTAATCGGGTCATATTCAGTATTGGATTTAACTTTTAAGCCAGTATACAATTCAATAGTAGTTCTTTTAGTTTGTTGTTTACATGAACTTATTATGTATTAGTAATACGGATCTCTGTTTTTCAAGAGAATATCCAAAAACTTACATTTAGTAATTGCTATTTCGGTATGATTAAAATTTGCAGGTATAATTATAATATCTCCGGCTTAGTAAATTTGGGTATTGTCATCTATAGTAATTATAAATTCACCTTCAGTCATACACGTTATTTGTTCATGATTAGACAAATCCTCTTCAACGTTGGGACCCTTATCGACTTAATAATAAACCATGCTGATTTTTTGAGCAGGGATAATTCTGACATAAAATTCAGGTATTATTTCTGTTGGTTCAATATCCGGTAAATTATAAAATCATATTGTATTTTTTGAGTAATAAATTACCTTAATTTATAAAATAGTAGGGGTTGAAAATTTAAGAACATATTAATTTTTATCATAATTCCAACCAACAACTACAAACTCACATCTTCGGTTCCACTCATGGTCTTCTTCTGAACAGGCACCTTCTGTTTCACAAACTACGATAGGTTTAGACTCTCCGTATCCTTTAGATACAATTCTATCAGGTTCAATACCATTTTTGACTAAGTAATCTTTGGCCGAATCTGCCCGTTTTTGAGAAAGGTCTTTATTATAGCTTCCTTTGCCACGAATATCGGTGTGCGTGCCAATTTCAATGATTATACCAGGATTATTTTTCATAATATTTATAACTGTTTGTAAACGCTCACGAGATTCTCGGCGTAAATACCAAAGACTGTAATCAAAATGAATCTCTTCGGTCTGTATTATGGTGCGATCGGCCTCTTTTACCAATGCTTCTTCAGTCTGTATGACATCTTCAATTCTCTTTGCCAATGCTTTTTCGGTCTTTACTTTTTTAGCTATTCTCTCTCTTTCCAAACGTTCTGCTTTTTCGGCGGATTGTTTTTCTGCCAATGCTAGAGCTTTTTTATCGGCTGCCAGTTTTTTAATCGCCAGTTGCTCTGCCCGTAGCTTCTCGGCTTCTTTTTTGTGTTGTAAAACCAATGATTCGGCTTTTTGCTTTTCTTGAACGGAATAGAGGTTCATTGAAGCATCATGTTTGGCATTCCTTTCTTTTGTACTGCGTATAGATTTAGAATTGTCTTCGTAACCAACTTTTGTAGCTTTCACTTTGTATGGTGTAGCACAGCTAATAGTAAAATCGAACGCACCATTTTCTTTAGTGATGTAGGTAAATAATACCTCATTACTATCATTTACCAGTGTTACCGTTGCATCAAATAAAGGAAGGGTAGTGGTACGGTCAGTAATAATACCGGTTATAAATTGTTGACAGTCTTCAATCAGTAAATCTTTGGTTTCTTTAAAGCTATAGATATCATCGCTCCCTTTGCCAGTAGGTCTGTTACTTGCAAAGTATCCAGATGTATTATCGGTATTCAATACATATGAAAAGTCATCATGTCCACTATTTACGGGGAAACCTAAATTATCCGGTTGCTGAAATGTTCCATTCTCGTTTTTAGAAATAAATACATCTAAAAGTCCAAAACCCGGATGACCGTTAGATGAAAAATAAAGTGTATTATCTATGGAGATAAAAGGGAACTGTTCCTTCTTATCCGTGTTTATGATACTGCCTAAATTTACGGGTGCACTAAAAGAACTATCAGACTGTAAGCTCACTTCATAGATATCAAAAGAGCCAAATCCGCCAGGTCTATCCGAAGAGAAATATAATTTTGTGCCATTAGCATTCATAGCAGGGTGTTCATTGGAAAAATCATCGCTGTTAAATGATAATTCAATAATGTTTTTCCATTCCCCATCGACTAAATTTGCACTGTAGATTTTTAAATTAGAAACTTTTTTGTCATCTGTTTTTCGCTTTCCGCTATTAGAATTATTTCGGGTAAAATACATAGTGTTTCCATCGGGTGAAATGGTAAAAGCCCCTTCATGTAATTTAGTGTTTATATTGTTACTTAAACTTGTACTTAGACTATCTCCTAATTGTACTTGGTCAATGGCATGGGTGTAAATATCCAAGTAATGCTGATTGTTCCATCGATAGGTCTTTGTGGTCGATTTTTTGTGCGTTGCCGTATACCAAATAGCATCGCCTACTTGCATTGCCCCAAATTCTGATGTCATCGTATTCAGCTTGCTGTTTTCTATAGCAAAACGCTCACCTATGGCACTTACATTTTCTAGATAAGTAATGTCCTGTTTTAGTTGTTGTAACTGCTCTACATTATTTTCTATCGTGTAATAATCAATAAGTACATTATTTGCCTCTTCATATTCGCCTATAGCTTTTAAAGATTGATTTAGTTTAAAGTAATATTGTTCGTCAACAGAATCGCCATAATTGGAAATAAGATAACGGTACCAACGTGCGGCAGCGTTTAAATTGAAAGTATGGTAATAGCTGTCCGCTAAATTTTTAATGACCTGGCTACTTTTATTGCTAGGCAAAGCTGTTTCGTATAACGCTATAGCATCTGCATAGTAGGCTTTTTCAAAAAGGTCATTGGCACGCTTTAGGTCTTGCTGTGACCAGGTGGTTTGAAAAACACCGATGAATATGATGAGGTATATATGTAACTTTTTCATTTTAGTAGAATCTAGGAGATTTATCATAGCCTTTTTTAAGTCCCCAAAGGTCTAGGTTGAACAACACGAATATCTCGTGAGATCCGTTGTTAAATGCACCTAAATTAGATAAGGTGTAATCATAGGCGTAGCCAATTCGTAATGACGGAATTACCGCAATATTGAACATGGCATTGACCGAATCATCTAAGCGATACGATATACCAGCTTCAAAACGATTATTAAACAAGGCATTGAAAGAAACGTCAGCCGTAATGGGAGCACCAGAAACCATTTTTGTTAAAACGGATGGTTTTAGTTTTAGGTTGGAATTCACATCAAAAACATAGCCCGCCATACCGAAAAAGTGAATTTCTTCTGATCCTATTCGGGTGATACCATTCTTATTGTCCAAATGTTTTGAGGTCAATAAATTGGGAATGGATAGCCCTGCATAAAATTTGTCTCTATTATAAAATGCTCCAATACCAATATTGGGGTAGGTATTGTTCATGTTTTCATTGAATGCGGGGTCATCTTGCACTTCGGGAAGTCTGAATCCGTTAAAATTGGTCTCAAACGTAGTGATGCCTCCTTTTAATCCCAAACTCAAATTACTTTGCTCATCAAGCTTTAGAATATATGCAAAGTCTACATAGATATTATTCTCTTTTAACGAACCATCGCCAATATCATCCGATATAATAGATGCGCCAATTTCAATTTTTTCCGATAAGGGTGTGTGTGCGAAAAAGGTTAAGGTCTTTGGTGCACCCACGGCATTTTCCCATTGGGTTCTGTATAGCGTACCAAAATTAAGCATACCGGGTTCATTGGTGGTATATGCTGGGTTGACTACATTCATATTATACATGTACTGTGTGTACTGCGGATCTTGTTGACCTTGCAGTTTTATCAAGAACAAAAGCATAACTATGCAGATGCCCCAAGTTATATTTGTTAATTTCTTATGCATGGGTTATCTGTTTAAGTATAAGCGACCTTGAATAGGCTTCGTATTGTCCTTATTGTAATTTATGATATAAAAATAGACTCCGTTCGGTGCTGTGGCAGAACCATTTCTACCATCCCAAGCAGTTTTGTTTATGTCGCCTTTAAATAACGAAGTGCCATATCTGTTCAATATTTCTAATGTGAAATTGGGGAATATGGTTTCTATGTTTGGTATGAAAAAGGTGTCGTTTCTACCATCGTCATTCGGTGAGAATCCGTCTGGAATAAAAAAGTCATAATTCTCGGGGTCGCAATCACTAAAATCAATAGTAACGGGAACCCTTGTTGCAGAAGAGCATCCGGTAAGCGGATTATAATTTTCTGCGAAGTAAGTGGTATTTTCTAGTAAAAGGACATCATTTGTCAAGGCAGTACCTCCAGTTTCGCTACTAAACCATAGTACGTCATTGTTGGTTTCATTTTCCAATATTCGTAGGTCTGTAATAGTGGGGTTATCCAATCCGCAGACCTGTAATATATCCGATGATAATGATGTAGATACAACGGTAACTACGGTTGGTACTACTTCTAATCGATTAGTGCTAGTACAACCACCGCTGTTCGTTGATGCAAAATAAGATTGATTGTCAACCAAAATTGTTGATGTTTCTATTTCACTTCCCCCTGTAGCTGCATCAAACCAAGTAACCGAACTGCTTGTGGAAACGTCAATTGATATATGCGCAAGTGTCGGAATCGTTTCTGCGCAAAACTGCGGATTTACGGTACTCGCTGTTGGGGCATCAGGATTGCTAAAACTAACGGTGACCTGAATACGTTCGTTGCCTTCACAATTGGTAAGTGGGTCAGTGTTGGAAATGAAATAATCTTCACCGTCTACCAATGCTGTAGAAATGGGTAAAATATTGTTGTCCGTTTCTGTTTCATAGAATAAGATGTCTCCTTCCGCGGTCACTTCAATATCCATTAAGGTAAGTCCGTCCGGGTAGTTGCTCAAACAAAATATTTGATTGGCATCAGCCTGTGGAGCATCTGGTACACCGCCCCGAGAGAAGTTTTCGTTTTCTTCAAACTCGAAATCTAGTCGGCATGGGGTAGTATCGTTTTGTATACTTCGAACGCTGGCCGTATAGTTACCGATCGGCAAGGCATCTACGTCTATTTGATAACCAGCGGTACCGCCCGTAAAGTTAATCGTATTTGTAGTTAGCACGGTATTGGAGCCCAACTCTGTAACATCATAAGTTATAGTGTATGTTCCGTTTGGTAAAATAGGAGCATCAACTAAAACATCTATTTGTGTGGCATCACAATTATTATCCACGATGAGGTCTAGCTGAATAGCATCTGGTAACGGGGTTACGTTAAATGTACTGGCTAATGGACAGTTCGTTGCAAACGTATCTGAAATAGATGGGCGAACTTCATATTCCCCACCATCTGAAAAATTGCTATCTGGTATGGTAAATGTAGCATTACCGTCGGTGAATTCTAATTCGAAGGATGCTGAAGTAGTGATACTGGCATCGGGATGTGATAGCTCATAAGTTGTTGTGAAATTACCATTCGCCAAATTTCCGTCAGAATCAAGGATATCAATAACTTGCACCGTGGCATCATTCTGTACACAAATATCTTGTACTTCTGTGGTTGAGCTAGCCACTATAAATGTTGTTGGAGGAACCACAACCGTAGGACAGACATCACGTATAGGGGTGACACCGGTTAATGCCGTTATTTCGAGTGTAACCGTTTCATTTAAGGGTACTAGCTCAGAATCAATGATAAAATTTCCGTTACCATCAGATAATGATGTAGACGAGACACCATCAACCCCATTAACGGTATACCCAATTAAAAATGAACCATTATGTAAAAGTGTAGCGTCGTAGACCAAATCAACTACATAATCTTGTCCATAACAAATGCTTTCTGCAGCAATGTCTCCATCTAAAACGGGTAAAATATCTATAACTACAGATACTTCTCTTTTTTCGCAAACTGGGTGAGTAGGGTAAACGGTATATGTAAACGAAAATGAATGATATCCAAAATTGTCATATAATTCTTGAATGTTTATAAAAGAATCGTTGAGGTCACTTAGTTGGTTGGTACCATTTTCTGTCCAAGTTCCATTAGGATCTTCACCGGTTAGTTGTCCGTTAAGATCAAAATTGGTGTATGCTGAAAAGTCGTCATTGGCACAGAAAGTGATACTATTTGCAAAACCTGCATTCGGTGGTGGGTGTACTTCTAAAACTACCGTTGCCGTTCTACTTACACAAGTGTTTACATTTGGTACGGTATAGGTGAAAATATAGATTCCTGTTCCTGCAGCCTGCGCATCAAATATATTACCTTCCAATTCGCCGGTAAATGTACCTGGGTCTTCTTCCCATAAGCCGTTAAAATCCTGAACTTTTCCGTCGACATTACTACCTAGAAATCCGTGAAGGTTAACGTTGCTATCGTCACCACATGCATTGGCACTACCATCAATATTATCTTCTCCTGGATAGCCGCCAAGATGAATGGTTACCGTAGCGCTTTGGTTACAATCTGTATTGGTATAGACAAAGGAATGGGTGCCATAATTATTAATACGCCACAGATCTATGATTCCTGTACTTTGGTTTAACGCATAGAAATTTTCGGGGTTTGTGGTTGCCCATGTACCACTTGTGGTAGGTGTGCCACCAAGTTGTGAAAATAGGTCGAAGTTCCGATATGCAATATCCGCATCTTTTTCGCAAACCTCGATTGTTGCATCGTTACCTGCACATTGCGCTCTTACCAAATTGGAGAAACCAAGTAAGAAAAGCACTACAGTAAAGAACCTTAATTTTAATTTATTCATTAATAGGAGGTTGGTTGTTGAATACAATTAATTGATGCTAAAGGTATTTGCGTTAATTTTTGTAGGAAATATTATGTTGTAAAAATGCTAAAATGTAGGGTGAATACTACTAAACTTGTTAGGAAGTGTTAAAATGTAACGTATTTCATCGATAACGTTGTCATTTTCTACCGTTTTGATAGCTTTCTTACACGGTGTTAATTTGATAATTTTAAATGCACAATACGTATCTTTGGCACCTAAAATTTAGGGATGCGAATACATTTTATTGCGATAGGAGGCAGTGCCATGCACAATTTAGCTTTGGCTTTAGAACATAAAGGGTATGCTATAACCGGAAGTGATGATGTCATTTTTGAACCTTCTAAATCTAGATTAGCTGTAAAAGGGTTGTTGCCCAACGAATTCGGATGGTTTCCCGAAAAAGTTACAAGCGACCTAGATGCAATTGTCTTAGGAATGCATGCCAAAGCCGATAATCCTGAATTGCTAAAAGCGCAAGAATTGGGAATCACCATTTATTCTTATCCCGAGTTTTTATACGAGCAGTCTAAGAATAAAACCAGAGTAGTTATTGGTGGTAGCCATGGTAAAACTACCATTACTTCAATGATACTTCATGTACTTAATTTTCATGATATTGAGGTAGATTATATGGTAGGTGCTCAGTTAGATGGCTTTGATAGAATGGTACATTTGACCGAGGATAATGATTTTATTGTTTTGGAGGGCGATGAATATTTGTCATCTCCAATAGACCGTAGACCTAAATTTCATTTGTATCAACCTAATATAGCACTGTTAAGTGGTATTTCTTGGGATCATATCAATGTATTTCCGACTTTTGAGAACTATGTAGAGCAGTTTAAAATATTTGTGGATAGTATTGTTAATGGTGGTTCTATAACATATAACATTGAAGATGACATAGTAAAAGAAGTCGTTGAAGCATCGGAAAATACCATTAGGAAATTACCGTATACTACACCAGAGTACATTGTAGAAGATGGAGAAACGTTATTGGAAACCAACGAGGGACCAATGCCTATTGAAGTTTTCGGAAAACATAATTTAAGTAATTTGGCAGGCGCAAAATGGATTTGCCAAAATATGGGTGTCGATGAAGAAGATTTCTATGAGGCCATTGCCACTTTTAAAGGAGCGTCTAAACGTTTAGAAAAAATAGCGGAAGCATCTACTAGTATTGCATATAAAGATTTTGCCCATTCGCCAAGTAAGGTAGCGGCAACTACAAAGGCCGTAAGGAAACAATATCCCAATAAAAAACTCATTGCCTGTTTAGAACTGCATACTTATAGTAGTTTTAATTCGGAATTTTTAAAGGAGTACAAAGGTACGTTAGATGCTGCCGATGAAGCTGTTATTTTCTTTTTGCCAGAATCAGTAGCCATTAAAAAATTAGAAGCAGTAACTCCAGAGCAAATTTCAGAAGCTTTTCAAAGAACAGATTTGAAGATTTTTACCGAAGCAGGTTCTTTTCATAAGTACTTGGAAAATCAACTATACAAGAGCACCGCATTATTATTAATGAGTTCTGGAAATTATGGAGGATTTGATTTAAAGAAATTCCAACAATTATTGAATTAGCCAACAGCCAATACTAAACACCAAATTGTTTTAAGTGATGGTCTAAATGCTTGTATTCCAGTTGACCCCATTGTTTAGGCGTAAATGATCCAAAAGCCGGGTGAGGATACCATGTCTTACGTGTTCGAATAGCATAAAAATCATCGACCAAGGTTTTTAATTTTTCTATTTCATTAGTGAAATCTTTGTCATCCTTTGATTTCATTAAGGATAGGGTCGGTAAATTCTTTCTCCAAGGTTTATCATTGTAAAGTGATTTTTTTAAAAAGATTTTTATGAACCAATTTCCCCCAGTTGTATTAGGTTTGTTCTTAATAGCTAAGTTTAGCGGGTATTGACAATGCCAACACATTTGCCCTACTGTCATTTTTCCCCAGCCTTTCTCAGAACTCTCGGTGAGTTTGTCTAATCTAGTTCTTATATCTTGGTAGCCGTCTTCGGTTAGCAGTGATTTCATAATAGTTTTTTAATTGATGTATAAATTTACCATAAAATAATTAGTTCTGTATCTTTAGGCAATGCACGATAAACCGACTTCATTTTCCATAAAAAATTGGTCAGATGACGATAAGCCCAGAGAGAAATTGGTTCAGAAAGGACGCTCGGTGCTATCTGATGCTGAATTAATTGCTATTTTAATAGGGTCTGGAAGTAGGTCTGAAAGCGCGGTAGCACTATCTAAACGTATTTTGGCATCTGTAGATAATAACCTTAACGAATTGGGTAGATTATCTATAAAGCAATTAATGATTTTTAAAGGTATTGGTGAAGCAAAAGCAGTGAGTATCGCAGCTGCCCTAGAAGTCGGTAGAAGAAGAAGGGAAGAAGATGCCGCAAAAATTGAAAAAATAGGAAGCAGTAAAGATGTATACCATATTTTGCAGCCTATGCTAGGAGAATTGGAGCATGAGGAGTTTTGGATTCTTTTTCTAAATAATTCTAACAAGGTATTACATAAAGCACAGTTGAGCAAAGGCGGTATTACTGGTACCTTGGTAGATGTACGCATTATTATGAAACAAGCCTTGGAGCTAGGAGCAGTAGCTATAATTTTGGCTCATAATCATCCTTCGGGCAGTTTAAAACCTAGTGCTGCCGATAAACAGATTACCCAAAAGATTAAAATTGCCAGCGAAACTTTAGATATAAAAGTGTTGGATCATTTGATCATTACCCAAAAAAGTTACTATAGCTTTGCAGACGAAAAAATTCTATAAATGTTATTGATCTATACACATAAAATCACGCCACGTCTTACCTATATCATGAGGCATATCTTTGTGAATATACTGGGTGTTGAGCTGAATTTCACCACTAAGGTAGAAGACTTTATAAAGCATAACGGACCAAAAATCACCTACACAAGACAACCTTTACAAAACGAATTTTTTATTCGAAGTAATGACTTATTGTTTGAACAGGGGATTAATGATATTCACTTGAATATTGGAGATTGGGAGGGTGTTCCCTGTTTTTTTCAGGCAGGTGAAAAAAGTACATTGCCCTTTGATATTTTCGCCGCTAGTTTCTTTATGCTTTCTAGGTATGAGGAGTATTTACCTCATGTAAAAGATATTCATGGAAGATTTTCGCCAAAGGATAGTGTTGCGTATCAAAACGGGTTCTTGCAAAAACCAGTGGTCGATATATGGGCATTTAAGTTATTGGATGCACTCAAAGAACGTTTTGAAGGTTTGGAACATACAAATAAAGTATACGATTTTATATCTGTAATCGATGTAGCAACTTCTCATTGTTATGCAAACAGAGGAATAGTACGCGGATTGGCAGGTATGCTTATAGATTTAGGAACTTTTAAACTAAGACGTGTGTTTGAGCGTGTTGCTGTCGGTTTAAATCGACAAAAAGACCCTTATGATAATTATACCGAGTTAATTAATTTGCATAAAAAGTATAATATAAAATGTAATTTCTTTTTTCAGTTTGCAGACTATTCTAAATACGATAAAAACGTCTCTACCAATAGTATAAAATTTAAGTCGCTCATAAAGCATGTGGCAGATTATATGCCGGTATCCTTGGCAGCGAGTTATAGTTCTTTTTCTGATCTTGAACTTTTAAAAAAAGAAAAGAGAAATTTAGAAGAGGTAATAAATAGACAGGTGAACAATTCTAAAATGCGCTACAATAGGGTAGATGTACCTCAAACCTATCGAAATTTAATTGCAGCCGAATTTACGAACGACTATACTATGGGCTATACTTTTGAGCTAGGTTTTAGAGCAGGTACTTGTACTGCATTTCAATTTTACGATATACTGTTAGAAGTGAAACAACCAATAAAAGTACATCCGTTTGCCATACATGATGTATCGTTATCTAAAATTAAAAAAGACCAAGATCTACAGAATCAAGTACAAGTTATTACCAAAGAGGTTAAAAAAGTAAATGGTACGCTAATAGCTATGTTCTCTAATGAAGTTTTAGGTAATAAAGATGATAGAGATTGGATGTCGGTTTACTCTGGCGTAATAAAACAACAACATGTTTGAAAATAAGGTTACCGATGTTTTTTTTGATTTAGATCATACCCTTTGGGATTTTGATAAAAACTCCGGGTTTACTTTTCAAAAGATATTTAACGAACAAAAAGTAAAAGTAGCACTACCCGATTTTTTAGAGGTGTATATGCCTGCGAATCTGAAGTTTTGGAAGTTATATCGCGAAGATAAAATTACCAAATCAGAATTGCGATATCAACGACTAAAATTTGTATTTGATACAATGGGCTATCCGGTTTCAGATGAGTTAATCTATAGGTTATCCGAAGAATACATCAATCATTTATCCTCATTTAATACATTGTTCCCTAATGCAATTGAAGTGTTGAACTATTTACAACCCAAATATAAACTTCATATTATTACTAACGGCTTTCAAGAAGTTCAAGAAAAGAAACTTAGAAATTCTGGGATTTACGGTTATTTCGATCAGATAATAGATTCTGAAATGGCAGGTGTTAAAAAACCTAATCCAATTATCTTCAATTTAGCCTTAAATAGGGCAGGTGTGCAACCCGAAAAATCATTAATGATCGGAGATAGTTTAGAGGCAGATATAATTGGAGCAAAATCTTTAGGGTTTCATACCATACATTTTAACGCGCACCATGAGAAAACACATAGTGTAGCACCCATAATTTATGATTTACAAGAAATAAAATCATTTTTATAGAGTTACTATTACTGTAGACTTATATTTTGCTAATAAACTTTGTAGAGACGATGAGAGGAACATATGTTTTTTGTTTGGTTTTTTTCGGTTTTCTAATGGTTACATCTTGTTCAGAGAGTCAAGATTTTGATCAAATAGATGATTTGAACATTACGCCAAGTTACGAGGCCAGTATATTCTATGTAAAGGCGCAGGAAACTTTAATAAACCGTGTAGCAGGACAAAGTTTTTTTACGCAAGATTTTAATTTTGATGCTTTTGAAGAGCCTTTCTTCACAAAAAGAGTGCTTTCTGGTGTGTTGACCTATGAGCTGGAAAATACGACCAGTAAACCGATAGAAATTAGACTTGAATTTCTTGATGGGAACGAAAATGTTATAGATACCGAGGTTTTTAGTATGGATGCCGCACCTACATCTATATTAAGTAGAAATGTCGCTTATGGACCTACTGGTAAAAGCCTTGATATTATTAAAACTACTTCTAAAATAAGATTAACGGCTATTAACTTAGGTGATAATAATAGTGAATCTAATTTACCTGATCCCGCAATAGAGCTTCGGTCTAGTGCAGAATTCACTTTAGAATTGTAATGAGATTGCCCCATTGCTTTTTTATAGTAAGCTTGTTATTTGCTTTGGGTGTTAAAGCTCAAAAGAAGCAAATACTCTACGATTTCAATGAAATTCCCCAATCACTTTCTTTAAACCCGGGTGTAGAATCAGATTTTAAATGGTTCGCCGGTGTGCCATTATTATCTGGTATTTTTGGGTATGCAGGATCTAATGGAATCTCTGTTCATGATATTTTTGCAGATGACGGTATTGATATTAATTTAAAATTTAGGGAGCGTGCTTTAAATGAACTTTCTCCAAGAGACGAGTTCAGTTCTACAGTTCAGGTGGAATATTTAACTGGTGGATTTAGAGATGAGAACCCTAATTTATTTTATTCTTTTGGAGGATATCTTGAGCTAGATAATATTGCTTATTGGCCACAAGATTATGCCTTTTTAATTTTTGATGGAAATGCCGATCAATTAGGAAGAAGATATGATCTTAATGATTTAAAAACTCGTGGTTCTTTAGTAAATGTTTTACATTTCGGAGTTAATAAAAAAATAGATCGAAACTTAACAATAGGGGCTAGGGGAAAAATTTATTCTAGTATAGTTGATTATAGTTCCACTAGTAATAAGGGCTATTTGAGAAATATCGAAGGACAAAATAATTTAATTGCTACGAACCTAGATGCAGATTTACTTTTACGTACATCTGGATTACAAGATTTAGATGCTGCCAATGATGGTGATTCTCTTACTAGTGAAATTATAAGCCGTGCTCTTTTTGGCGGAGACCTTGGTTTAGGTGTTGATTTGGGGTTCACGTATCATTTAAACGAAAGAATAATAGTTACTGGTAGTTTGTTAGATGTAGGTTTTATTTACCACTCAAGTGATCCAAAAAATTATAGCCTGGATGGTAGCACAACTGTTGAAGGTGTCGAGATAGACATTGTTGAAAATTTTGCGAACTTGGATAGGGACTTTTGGCAAGATTTGGTAGATAAGGTTGAAACCGCGGTTCCTTTCGATACTGATTACGATAGCTATATCACGTTTAGACCAACAAAATTATATACATCTATTAGAAATGATTTTGGGGAACCAGTAGATGGCGACGGTCAGCAAAATTGCGATTGTACTCCAGGGTCTTTCAGCACTGGGGAATTACGTGCTAAATATAGAAATTCGTTTGGTGGTCAAATTTATATGATTAATAGGCCAAGAGGTCCGCAGATGGCTCTAACTGGATTTTATACCCGTAGGATCGGAAATATTTTAGCTATAAAAGGAACATATACCGTTGATAAATTCAGTTATACCAATGTAGGGCTCGGAATGAACCTGCAAGCCGGACCTTTGAATTTTTATATAATGGCGGATAACTTACTATCTTATAATAATATTGCCGATGCCAACTCCGCTTCGTTTCAATTTGGACTGAATATAATCTCTTGGGGACTGAATTGGTAACGTATATTCTTTACCTTTTTTTATTTTTTTGGCATGCTTTTTTCATATATTACGGTGAATTTAAAATTTTTATCGTTTTGAAAACTGTTATCGCAATACTATTCACTTTTATCGGGTATTCAACTTTTGCCCAATCTAACTTAGATGATTATAAATATATTATCGTTCCAAAAAAATTTGATGCTTTCAAGAATATAAACAAGCACCAAACTAGTACATTGATGAAATATCTTTTTACCAATAAGGGTTTTATTACGGTTTATGATGATCAATTGCCAGAAGATTTAAAATTTAATAGATGTTTAGGGGTAACTGCAGACTTACAAGATGATAGCAGTATGTTTTCTACCAAGACAACTATAAACCTAACGGACTGTAATAATAACATCGTATTTAGTACCGTTCAAGGCATTAGTAAAGAAAAACAATACAAGGAAGCCTATAATGAAGCGATTAGAGAGGCTATGCGTTCGTTTAATGGTATAAACTATACATACACAGTAAAAAAGGAAGAGAATGATGCTGTTACCGTAAATTTCAAAGATGACGTAAGAAAGTTGGATCAGTCCAAAGCCGATATAGTTATGCAAGCAGAAAAGGCGATGGAAGAGACTATTGTTAAAAAGGAACCTGCCATAATTTCGAAAGAAACGGAAAAGACACAATACTATAAGGATAATACCCCGGTTGAATCTAATATAAAAAAGACAGAAACAGAAAAACCTTCTTTTAAAAGTTTAGAAGCTAAAAAAACAAATATAAAAGATATGTGGTATGCACAAGCCACCAATACTGGCTATCAATTGGTAGATAGCTCACCTAAGGTAAGAATGAATTTAATGAAGAGCTCTACTGATAATGTCTTTATGGCTAAAACTGACACCAAAAATGGTATGGTATTCCAAAAAGACGGTAACTGGGTTTTTGAATATTATGAAAATGATAAGTTGGTTCAAGAAGAACTGTACCTCAAATTTTAAAAATCATATTTCGCTTTCCATCTATTTTTTAGAAAATCGCTAAGGGCTTTTTCCCTTATATTGTTTCCTGGTTTGTAAAAAGTGGTACCGGTAAGTTCATCAGGTAGAAATTCGGCATTCACAAAGTTATTTTGGTAATCATGGGCATATTTATATTCTTGTCCATATCCTAAATCCTTCATTAATTTGGTAGGAGCATTTCTTAATGGTAATGGAACTGTCAAGTTTCCAGTTTGTTTAACAGCCTGTTGCGCTTTGCCAATGGCCATATAACTTGCATTACTTTTTGCTGAGGTAGCCAAGTAAATTGCACATTGACTAAGTACAATTCGAGCTTCTGGGTAGCCTATGGTTGTTACTGCTTGAAAGGTGGTATTTGCCATTACCAGAGCAGTAGGGTTTGCCAAACCAATATCCTCAGAGGCGGAAATGAGCATTCTTCGTGCTATGAATTTTACATCTTCTCCGCCTTCTATCATTCTTGCCAGCCAGTATACTGCACCATTGGGGTCACTACCACGAATCGACTTTATAAAAGCAGATACAATATCGTAATGTTGTTCTCCTGTTTTATCATATAGCACGGTATTTTTCTGAACCTTAGAAAGGACTAAATCATCGGTAATGACAATATTATCGCCCTCTTCAGAATTAATGACCAACTCAAAGATGTTCAACAGTTTTCTGCCGTCGCCTCCAGATAATCGTAGTAAAGCCTCAGTTTCCTTAAGCTTAATTTTTTTGGATTTTAACAATGAATCCTTTTCCATTGCCCTTTTGATAAGATTCTCTAAATCATCTTTTCCGAAAGCATTTAGAATGTAAACCTGACAACGAGATAATAGTGCAGGTATAACCTCAAAACTGGGGTTTTCGGTTGTTGCGCCAATTAAGGTTACCCATCCTTTTTCTACTGCCGCTAATAGCGAATCTTGTTGAGATTTACTGAAACGGTGTATCTCATCAATAAACAGAATAGGGTTTTTAGCAGTGAACAAACCGCCCGCTTGTTTCGCTTTATCGATTACCCCGCGAATATCTTTAACTCCACTATTGATAGCGCTTAATACATAGAATGGTCTTTTGCTTTCTTCTGCTATAATGTTCGCCAAAGTTGTTTTTCCCGTGCCTGGAGGGCCCCATAGTATTAATGAAGGAATAATACCTTTTTTAATTTGATGCGTAAGCGAACCCTTTTTACCCACCAAATGATGTTGACTTATATATTCGTCTAATGTTTTAGGGCGTATGCGTTCTGCTAAAGGTTCATTCATATAACAAAAGTATAATATTCTTAAATGAGAATAGAAAAGTTTGATGCCAATCGATCGTAATGTAAGGATTATGATGACAATATGACCAGCATGCAAAGATTGGTAGTATAATTGTGAATCATGCATTAAAGGTAACTTATGTCAGAAATGACACATTTTAAATTTTCGTATAAGGTTTTAGCTATTCCGCTATTAGCAATGATTGTTATTTGGGGCGTATATTGGGTAGAACTAGCTTTAGGTGTGAATTTTAATGAAATAGGCATAATGCCAAGAACTGTAACAGGTCTACGTGGTATTATTTTCAGTCCGTTTATTCATGGTTCTCTTGAACATTTGTATAATAATACCATTCCCTTGGCCGTATTGCTAACTGCGCTATGGTATTTTTATAGCGATGTCGCTTGGAAAGTGGTTTTATTTGGTGTTTTGTTATCAGGGGTTATCACTTGGCTTATTGGTAGAACGTCTTATCATATCGGAGCAAGCGGACTCATTTATGTATTGGCGAGTTTTATTTTTTTTAAAGGGATTTTCAGCTCATATTTTCGATTCGTAGCACTTTCATTGATTGTTGTTTTTATTTATGGAAGTATGCTTTGGTATATTTTTCCAGTAAAAGAAAGAATGTCTTGGGAAGGACATTTAGCAGGGTTCATTACCGGATTGATTTTAGCTAAGATGGTAAAAGCCCGAATACCTCAAACTAAAAAGTACGATTGGGAAAAAGAAGATTATGATGAAAAGAATGATCTGTTTTTAAAACATTTCGATGAAAACGGAAACTTTAGAGAATTGCCCGCCGATGAAGAGATTAACGAAGAAGATAGTTTAAAAGTAAACTATCTCTATAGGGAAAACCCTAAGAATACCAATATAGAGAATTAACAATTACAAACGTTGACGAACAGCTTCGTATAAGAAAACTGCACAAGCAACAGATACATTCAAAGATTCAATTTCTCCAAGCAAAGGAAGCTTAGCTCTATAATTGGAAGCTTTTAAAATAGAAGGGGTAATACCACGATCTTCAGCACCCATAATTATTGCGATAGAATCAGTGAATGGAACACCATAGACAGAATCATCTGTTTTTTCCGTAGCCGAAACTATTTTAATTCCTGATGCCTGTAAATAAAAAACAGCATCTTTTAAATGGTCAACTTTTGCAATGGGAACTTTATAGGCTGCACCGGCAGAAGTTTTAATAGTATCTGCGGTTACTGGGGCCGCACCTTTTTTCTGTACAATAATACCATCGACTCCAGTACATTCCGCTGTTCTAATAATAGCTCCGAAATTACGAACATCAGAAAGTTGATCAAGTAGTAAAAATAAAGCAGGACCGTCTTTTTCGTTTGCATTTTCAACCAGATTTTCTAATGAATGAAATGCAATAGGGGAGATGTTGGCTACAGCACCTTGGTGGTTGTTTTTAGTAAGCCTATTTAATTTTTCAACCGGTACATAAACCATGTTGATATCATTGCGACGCAATAAACCTTCCAATTCTTTCATAAGATCTCCCTTAAGACCTTTTTGTAAAAATACCTTATCAATCTCTTCGTTTGAATTGACAGCTTCTATAATGGCTCTCAATCCATAAATTTGAGTGGTTTTTTGCATGGGGCAAAGGTAAATAAAAACCGCCCAACTATTTGTTGAGCGTTCGTATATCTTGTGTATATAAAATTTCAACTATTTAAGTAAACGAAAACTCTAATTAAATCTTGCTCATTTTTAATGTTTAAGTTGTTTTGTTTCAGAAATACCTTCAATTGTTCGCGTTTAGCCCCATCAATTAACTTTATAAGTTTTTTATTTTTCTGCGGAATCTGGTCAATTCTGTTTACACCATCTTTTTGAAAGTAATATTCAGTAAATTTTGTAAACCTATTAGGTACAGCGGCAACGAAAGAATTTTGAGCAGGTTGCCCTTCGGTAAATTTTACCAGCGTTCTTTCGTATAAATCATACCTGTTTCCTTTATGAATAAGCGATAAATAACCATTAATAGTGGTATTTTTTTCTGTTACAAAAGTTTTAAAACTTAAAGGTTTTGCATTAATAAGTAAACTAATTTCTTTATCCTTTACTAATGCTTGGTATGCTTCTTCTTCAGATGAAGTTTTTTTAATTTCAATTTCCTCGTTCAAAGCATTGTATCTATAATAAATAGAGCCAACAACTTCATCATTATATTTTAAGGTTGTTGGTGCAAAAGTATTAGAAGTGTATGGGGAGCCTTGAAATTTATCCAAATCTATTTCACGTCTTTTTTGATAAGCCTCGTTTACTGGACCTAAAAAATTTGCAATAGCGGCTCCTACTGCAGTATTTTGACTGGCTCCTCCCATATTGGTAGGTACTTGTCCAGCATATTGAGCTTGTAAATTTGTACTGACAATTGCAGTAATGGCCAACATTAGAATTTTTTTCATGGAGTGGTTTTTTAAGAGTTTTAATTTAAGAATAATTTTTAAACCTCTCATATACAGTATGTTTAATTTTTTGTTAATTCGAATGTTCTTAGTTTATCATTGTTAAAACCTGCAACAAGTAATGTTTTGTCATTAAATTTTATATATTCAGTACTTTTTACGTTTCCTTTCAAGTAAAGACCGGTTTTTTTCATAGTTGCTGGTGTATATCCGTCCTTTCCATTAGAGATTAATACTAGACCGGAAATTGCATCTAGTCTTGGTGTTTCGACCTCGGTTTCATAAATATTACCTGAAATAACAAAATCTTCAAAGCCGTCATGATTTAAATCAAAAACTGAAATTGCCAAAATTGGAAATAATTGTGATTCATTTGGAAGAGTTATTTTTTCAAAATCGTTATTCCCTTTGTTTAATAATAAAATTGAATTAAAATCATTTACCTCACCTGAATACGCTTCCTTTAATTTTTTTCCATAAATATCCTCTATGGTAGCATGCGCAAAATCATTATAAGATGAGAATTTTTCTTTAATGAATGGCATTTGTTGAGATGAACATTCTTTACCTCTTACAGGTACGTAGGTTTCATGATATTTTTTGCTTAGTACTACATCGTTTATACCATTATTGTCAAAATCATTTGCGTATATTTTAAATGGTTTGTCCTCACTTGCAGTAAACTTTATGTTTTTACCAACGTTACCAATGATATAGTCTTTGTTACCGTCATTGTTTACATCTGTTTCTTTAACCTTAAACCACCAACCTTTTGTATTGAGAGCAGTATTTTCTGTAATGAGACGTTGAAATTTTCCATTTTTGTTTTCGAACATTCCTATAGGTGTCCATTCGCCAACAGCTATAAAATCTTGCCAGCCATCATTATTGAAATCGGTAGTGATAATACTGTTGATTAACCCGAAATGCTCCAATTCGGGAACAATATTTTTGGTGACATTCTTTAAAATTCCATTATCATTTTCATAGAGTATAGATGTGCTATATTTCGGATAGTTATGAGGTATTATTCTATTACCTACCAATACATCTTTGTCACCATCTCTATCAAAGTCTATAATTGTAACAGATTTACCACTTTTAGGAAATGATTGTAATACGGGAGCATCCATCTTTTCAAAATTACCTTTACCATCATTGATGTACAATCTATCTGCGTAGTAGGAAGAGTTTTCTCCGTATTCATTTCCTCCACTTACAACATAAAGGTCAAGGTCGTTATCATTATCAAAATCAAAGAAAACCGATTCGGCATCTTCTTTACCTTTGTCCAATAGAAATGTTTTAGGAGTTTGGTTTGTAAATCCATTATTCGTCTGTACGTATAGAGTGCCGGGTTGACCAGATCCCCCACCGACATAAAAATCATCTTTACCATCACCATTGATATCCCCTTTGGCTAGAAACGGACCAGTATTAGATTGCTTGTAAGGTAAAAGAATCTCTTGTTCAAAATCATCGTAGGTGGTTCCTTTATGCTTAAAATTCAAATTAAATATTTTTTGGTTTTTAGTCTTAAAATAAGAGTTATTTAAGGTTGAAGGAATTTTTTCGGGTTTAACGGCTTCTTGTTCTGGGAATGTTAGTGTACTATTTGCTTCCACATTATATTTGTAAGATACTTTTCCACTTGGCCATTCTACTTTTACGGTATCGATAATATTTGATTTGCCTATACCGAAGTGAGCTATATTTTCCTGAGATGACATATAACCTCGTATTCTTTTTATTTCTTCAAATTGATTTTTATTATCATGTAATATGGTGATTTTAGCAAATGATTCACTAGTAGTCCCTTTTGTTTTTACTTTAAGAAAATTACCGATATTGTTTTCTACACTTTTGTTTTTATAGAGTAAGGCTTTTTGATCAATATTATTGATAACTAAATCAAGGTCTCCATCGTTGTCAAAATCTGCTTGTGCAGCACCATTACTGAAGGTAAGTTCTTCTAATCCCCAATCATGGCTGATTTCAGTGAAGTCTAAATTGCCATTATTTTTAAATATTAGGTTGCTTAAACTTTCTGAAGGCATTTGATCATATAGTTGTTGTTTTACGGTATTTGGAATATTGCCTTTGTATTTTACTTTGGCTTGATAGACCTTATTTTGAAAATCATTGTCAAGGGCATATTTGCGATATCCGTTTGTAATGAAAACATCTTTTAATCCATCATTGTCATAATCTGATAATAAAACCGACCAGCTCCAATCTGAACTTGCCATAGAGGTTAGTTGAGCGATATTTGAGTAGTGGTCGTTCCCTAAATTTAATTGAAGGGAGTTATACATATATTGATATTGAAAACCTGCAGTATTTGTTAGGTATTCAAATTTTTCCGTGCTCATAGAAGCCATAAGGGTTTTTGCTCTATAATGGTCATTTGAGGCCATGTCCAAAACAAAAATATCTTGAAGTTTATCATTATTAATATCACCGATATCTAAGCCCATGCCGTAGAATGAAATTTGTTGAGTAAGATCTTTAACGGCATTGTTAAAGCTGCCATTTTGATTGTTCAGATAAATGGCATCTGGTAAGTAGTAATCGCTTGAAATGTAGATATCTAAATATCCATCGGCATTAATATCTGATACACAAAGACCTAAGCCAAATATTGGGTTTTCTAGTCCTACCTCTTTGGTGGTATCGATATATTTTCCGTCCACATTTTTATAAAAGTGACTGCTGTTAAAGTATTTGGTTTCCTTAGAGGTATCTACCGTTTTTAAAAGAGATACAGGGTCTAATCCATATAGTTCATTTTCATTCATGACTATACAATCTAGGTCACCATCTTTATCGTAATCAAAAAAAGCGGTTTGTGTGGAAATTCCGGGGTCATCCAAACCATATTCCTGTGCTTTTTCTGTAAATGTTAAGTCTTGATTATTAATGAATAAAAGATTGTTTCTATTACTTCTATTATTGGGTCCGCCTTGAGAAACATAGATATCTTGCCATCCATCATTATTGATGTCTACAAAAGTGACACCATTACACCATTTTTTGTTGATATTGATTCCTGATAATTCTGAAATATCTTCAAATTCAAAATCACCTTTGTTTATATAGAGTTTGTTATTTACTTGATTTCCTGAAAAGAAAATATCTAATAGACCATCGTTGTTTAAATCTTCTACTCCAACACCGGCACCATTATAGAAGTAGTCAAAATTGAAAACGTTGTCATAGGTCTCTACATTTTCTACAAGATCATTACTGAATTCTATTTTACTGTGGTCGCTTGATATGCTTTCAAAAATCTTTGTAATAATTGTTGTACTATGTGCTAATTTCTTTAAATTATCCTTTTTTTTTTCAGAACATGAAAACGCAATCAGCAGTGTACTCAAAATGAGCATAGTTTTAATCTGGTTTTTAATTATCTTAATTAAATATAGCATACGTGGTTAATTTAAAAGTTAGTAAAAAAGAAAATAGCTGCCCTAAATCAAGAGGGCAGCTATTTTATAAATTAAAATTTACTAGGATTACCCACCACAGATATTCAATGTTTGAATACCAACGGTTGGAGTTGGTCCGTCTGAAAGTGCTAACTCTTCTGTTGGAGCTATAATTTCATACGTAACTTCACTGTCCCAATCTCCTGACGAGAATGCTAAAGTAAACTCTGCTGTTCCATCTGGTACCGTAAATGTTTCAGTTCCAGCAGCACCGCTTGCTAATGTATATGAAGTTTCAACTCCATCGATTACAACATCAATAGAAGCTCCATTCCATCCATCACCATAACTATCTTCCAATACAATTGTGTATTCTCCCACTACTGGTGCTGGAGGGATACATTTAATTATTGGGTTATAGAAGTAAGGTGCATTAAAGAAAGAACCTGTAATAGTACCCGTACTATCATCATTGGTAAAAGTTCTACCGTCAGTTAAAGTCAAAATTAAACGGAACTGTACAGCATCACCACCATCAAAATCACCTTCTACCAAACCTAATAAAGATAAGGCATTGGCAAGAGTAGTTTCGTAACTAGCTCTAGGTAAACCGAATTCACCATCGGTAAAATCAGCTGGTAAAAAAGTCTCGATTAGAATTTCGTCAACTGTAGAGTCACCATTTGCTTTTGTGTTATCTTCGAAACTGATGTATAAATCAACTTTTTCTAATAAATCACCATCTTCGTAATCTTGTTCTTCAAAAGTGAAGCCAAAAGTAGTAGAGGTATCGAACCTATCGAAAATACCGTCTGATTCAATTGTTCTTAAAACAGCACCTCTAGTAGTTTCTGCAAATACTTCATCAATAACTTTACCACCGTCATCATCACATGATGTTATTACTAGTGAAGAAACACCTATAATAGCGCCCAATATTTTATTGTTTATTTTCATTTTTCTATTTTTTAGTTAGCAGATGGGAAAGCAGGTCCAGCTGGATTGGTATCCCAAAATACTTGAGTTGATAAATCAGATTTCTGCGAAACATTTGAGTTAGTAATTACCTCGGTCTGAGGATACAAAAATGATCTTGGAAAAGAACCTGGATTTAGTTCCCAGTTAGGAGCTAATGTAGTAGGGAAACCTGTTCTTCTGTAATAGTTGTAGGCTTCAACACCACCACCGTAAAGTGCGATCCAGTATTGTTCAGATAAAATATTTGTTTGGTCATCTCCTGTAGCCGCTAAATAATCAGCAACGATATCATCAATATAAGTAGTTACTTCAGTTTCAGATGGAGCTACAGATAAATCTGCACCGGAATCTAAAGAACCAAAACTTTGAACTTTAGCGATTGACTTAGTCATAGCAGATTCTAAGAATGTTGCCTTCGCTGCTGCAGAAGTGGCCATTTCAGCTTGCCAGAAATCAACGTAAGAAGCAAGGAAGATTGGCTCGATACCACCGCCTCCGCCACCTAGGCCAAGACCAACAACATCAAAACTACTATCATCAAAGCGACCTCCAGCTGGGTAAACGCCAACAGCTGTTCTTTGGAATCCATCAGGTGGAGTGCCCTCATTGTTACCATGAGATCTTCCCCAATATCCGTTTGGTACCGAACAGTATATATAACCATCGTAATGTACTGGTGGTACGGCTAAAGAACATGCAAGTAATTCTTCGTCAACAGGTTCACCAGCTGCACCTGGTGTTGCGCCAACTTGACGATAGAAGTAATATCTAATTCTAGGATCATTTTTTACAAACATGTTATTCATCAACCAGTTATTCTGATAAAGACCTGCACCACTGGAAGTGTAATCATCCTGGAAATCTGGGTGACGTGTGTCGGGTTGTAATTCTCTTGTACCATATTGCCACTGAAAATCATCTGCTGTTTCTGAAATGTAATCACCACCTGCAATAATAGAATTGAAGGTGCTTGTGTCACCAGTAGTAATGGCAGCTTTTAATCTTATAGTGTTAATTAATTTAATCCAATTTTCAGTATCACCACCGTAGAAAAAATCTTCAGCACCTTGTGTTGCAGGGTCAGTAGCAAATAATGCCTCTGCTTCAGTTAATAAAGCTAAAGCCCCAGTATAAACGTCTTGACCATCATCTAATAATGGAGCAGGAAATTCAACAGGATTACCAGCTTCACTTAAAGTGGCTTTTCCTAAGTAATCAACCAATAATAAAAGCATGTGAGCTTTTAAAGTTTGGCCAACCGCAATGTGGAAAGAGTAATCAGTGTCACTTCCAGCATCAATCGTTTTTAGGTTATCTACGTTAGGGAAAATACCTAAATCTACATCAGAAGTAAAAACATCTCCATTACCATCCGTACTACTGTAAAGACGTTCCCAAATGTCGTCAAAGGTATTACCTGGGTATGTATTAAAATAATTACGGCCAAGCATATAATCGATTCTAGTTAATTCTGAACCAATATCATTTATGGTGTACATATTTGCTACATAGGCAAGTTGAATTGAATTCAACAATAAATTAGGATCTGCTTGATCAGCAGCAAGATCGTTAGGGCTAGTCCTAAGATCTAGATCTGTTGTTTCACAAGAGTTCAATAGCACTCCTGCGGTAAAAACAACGGTTATATATTTAATTATTTTTTTCATAATATTTCTATTAATTAAGATTAGCAATTTTTAAAAGGTTGCTTTGATACTAACGCCATATCTTCTAGAACTTGGACCGTTAATAAAGTCAAAACCTTGAGAGTTACCAACACCGGCACCTTGAATATTTGGGTCAAAGTTAGCCCCTTCTGGTGTGTTGTACGCATCAAACCATAAGTTGAAACCTTGGGCAGTAATAGTCAATGATCCAAAAGGAGTTCTTTCTAAAGATTTTGCAGGGAACGTATATCCTAACGAAAGCTCTTGTAAACGAACTACAGAAGCATCATATACCTTCAATTCAGTTGGACCGAATAGTATATTGTTGAAATAATAAGTAGAGTTGTTGATCTGCTTATTATTTACTTCACCAGTACTTTGAGATACACCAGGTAAAATATAGGTGTTTTCTCTATCTAAAGTTTCAGTTATTAAACCTCTACCCAATAAAGTTCCAATGGTGTTAGAAACGATATCACCACCTTTTGTATGACTAATTTGAAATCCTAAATTCCAATTCTTATAAGAAAGAGAGTTTATAATGTTCATTATATAGTCAGGATTTGGATTACCGATTACAGGAACATTCCCATCGATATCTACCTCTGTGGTAATATAATCACCACCATCATCAACTAAGAAGTTGCCATCGGCATCTCTTGCAATTGCATCACCTACAATAACACCTAACTGCTCGCCTTTAATTGCGGCGTTACCACCAACCGATAAAGTTGAACTACCAGCATAAATAATGATATCCTGCTCTTGCTCTGTTACAATAAATTTGTTTTTAGTAAAGTTTGCTCTAGTATTCCAGTTGAAACCACTTGGTTCATCACTTCTTATCCAGTCAACACCTAAGTCAATTTCAATACCATCACCTTCAATCTTACCAACGTTACTTTGTGTAAATGTAAAACCTGTTGATGGAGAAAGAGGTTCTCTTACAATTAAATCTTTTGTAGTTCTGTCGAAATAAGTGAAGTCTAAAGAAACTCTATTGCTAAAGAACTTAGATTCAAAACCAACTTCAAATTCTGAAAGAAGCTCAGGCTTTAAATCAGGGTTTGCTTTGAAAGCAGCAACTTGGTTAGTAGTAACTTCAGCACCTTCACCATAAACTTGAGTGTTTTGCTCAACAACACTTACCGTTGGGTAAGCTGTAGGGAAAGTTGCAGACTGACCTAAACCAGCTCTTAATTTTAAGAAATTAAGTCCTTTTTCAGATTTAATACCAGGCCAAGCGGCGGTAGGCAAGAAAGATGCACTTGCACTAGGGTAAGTTTGGCTGTTATTTTCAGTAGTAAGGTTAGAAACCCAGTCAGTTCTAGTTGAAGCTGTAAAGAAGAGCATGTTGTCATAATCTAAAGTAACTTGGCCTAACAAACCAGCAATATTTCTTTTTTCAGAATACTGTATAGGAGACTGGTTAGAATAGTTAAAGTGTCTTTGTATGTCAAATACAATTTGTCCTGTACTAGCAACACCAGATTGATCAAAAGTTGTGGATCTTGAAGTTGCACCAACGTTAAAAGTTAATCCTAACTTTTCTGATAAATCATAGTTTCCATTTAAAGCCAAGTAATGGTCCCAAATTGTATTGTTATTATCATATGTGTTTAAGAAACCAAAGATGGCACTTGGAAATTGCACACCGCCCTTGTTAGAATATTGTTCGTTTCTTTCATTATAAAAATCTAAACCTGCTCTATAGGTCATATTAAGGTTGTCGTTAATATCATATTGAACAGAAGCATTCCAGAAAACACGAGTGGTTAACTGAGAGTACTTTGCATTATTTGCAGTCCAACGTGGGTTGATAATGTCATTACCATTTCTATAATATACACTAGAACCATCAATTGGGTTCTGGTATGGTAACCCTAAAAGGTCAACACTTCTTGGTGTAAAGTAAATGTTGCCAAAAATTGAAAAACCAGTTGTACCGTTACCTTCACTTGCTGCAATTGGGGGTGAGCTATAGTCTGTTCTAGAATAGTTCATTGCTCCCGATACTGTAAATTTGTTAGATAATTTAGATCTACCACCAATAGAAACGTTAGCTCTTGTTAACCCGTTTCCAGGAATAAAAGATTCGTCATCTAAATAACCAAAATTAGCATTGAAAGTAGTATTACCGTCTTCTGAGGCTCCATTAATGTTTACAGAAGTAGAACTTACTGAACCGGGCTTAAAATAATCTTTTACAGAATCGTAAGGTTTCCAATCATATCTTGTGTCTTGAAGCTCAGGGAAAGCTTCTCTGGTAGCCCTAACCGCAGTACTACTATAAGGATGTTCTAAAGTTCCATTCTCATCAATTGCAGATTGTCTTCCCCATCCAGAAAGTCCACTTTCTTCAAAACTAGGACCCCAATTACTAAAGAACCAACCAAATGCTTGATCAAAACCATTACCGTATTCATCTTGGTAATCTGGTAAAGAAGCAAATTCGTTAACAAAGTAAGATTGGTTTACAGTAATTTCTGTTTTCTTTTTACCACCTACCGCAGAACCTGCTTTAGTAGTAATAAGGATTACACCGTTTTTACCTTGCGAACCATAAAGTGTAGCAGCTGCAAGACCTTTTAATACTTCAATTTTAGCAATGTTGTTTGGATCTAAATCCAAAAATCTAGAAGAACCGGTGTTACCAGTTAAGAAATTAGAACCACCACCATTTGTATCTTGTGCATTAGTGTCACTACTAAAAGGTACACCATCAACGACAAAAAGAGCTTGGTTACTTCCACTAAAAGAACTTAAACCCCTTACTACAACGTTAGTCGCAGAACCAGACATACCGCCAGCAGCAGTAATCTGTACACCAGATGCTTTACCTGATAGTACACGGGCAACATCACCTTCAGAACGAGATTCTAAATCTTCTTCGTCCACAGATGATACAGCAAAACCTAAAGCTTTTTTCTCACGTTTAATACCTTGTGCCGTGACAACCACTTCCTCAAGTGCTTGAGCGTCTTCTTCCATTTGTACACTCACATTACCACCGGCTCCAACCGTTTTTCTTACGGCTTTTTGACCAATGTAAGTAAATAGTAAAGTTTCGCCTTGTGAGGCTATAATAGAATAGTTACCATCAAAATCAGTTTGAGTACCCGTCGTGGTACCTTCAACTACAATGTTAACCCCGGGCAAAGGCAGCCCTCCTTGATCAGTAACCGTACCGGATACTGTTTTTTGTTGTGCAAAGGAAATATGCACAACTAACGCCAATAGTAGCGTTAACAATCCATTTAGTTTTGTTCTCATTTTTAAATTATTTGAATTAGCTAGCAACAAACTTCATAATAATGTGTTAATAAAACAAGATAATTTTAATAAAACTTTATGAATCTTTGGTAAAATCCGAAGTTATATATCAAACATGATCTACATTTAAAGTTATATAATTCAACACGGCTTTTTTTGTCATATTCGTAATTTTTTAGAGAATGGTAAAAAACCTGTTAGTTGATTTAAAGTGAAAACAGTATGTATTTTACTTATAATTCTTTAATTGTTCAAGGTTGTGTCAATGATCTGTTTCGAGATTAAATTGTGGTAATTTTAAAAAAAATAAAAATAAATCTACAATGATTTGATATTTACTGAAATATAACTACATTTGCCGACCCTTAAAGTAGGGGTAATTTTATATATTATAGTATGCCAACAATATCACAATTAGTACGAATAGGAAGAGAGACGATTACTAAGAAGAGTAAATCGGCTGCTTTGGATTCGTGTCCTCAAAGAAGGGGTGTTTGTACACGTGTTTATACT
>Ga0209344_10000447_pt1 | contig 73459 bp, 67 predicted proteins | sample Cruoilmetagenom6_FD_187293 | JGI IMG/M metagenome (GOLD analysis project Ga0209344, IMG submission 187293) | Oil polluted marine microbial communities from Coal Oil Point, Santa Barbara, California, USA - Santa Barbara Oil Seep Sample 6 (SPAdes)... | ecosystem: Environmental > Aquatic > Marine... | reverse complement strand
AAATGTTGACAATCAATCAGCAAACAGGAGAGGATTGCCAACAGTTAAACACTCCAAAATAATCATTATGAGGTAATTAAAATAAAATTATTATTTTTGAAGAACGGGATTAGTGCTTTTCATAGGACACGGTGTTAGCATACGTTATTATTTAACATTTTCGTAAATTATGTATTCAGTATGTTCGTCAGATTCAAAATATTTTATAGCTTTTTTCTTAAATCCGTTCATAGTGTAATAATTGAAGGAACCACCAATTAAAGCACCAACTCCAAAAGGAATCAGTTTTCCTAAAGCAATTCCACCTCTTTTCGCGCCATATTTGGTAAAAATTGTTGTTCCAACTCTTCTGTTTACAGTTTGTAATACTTTTCCTGAAACATTTCTATTAAATTGGGCAATAGCAACTTTAGTAGCAATCTTTTCAGTTCCTTTTTTTACAGATTCTATTGCTCCACACCACATTCCTAAAACTTTAATAAACTCTTGGCTAAACTCACTTTCTATATTTTTGTCATAAATTAAACCAACACCATAACAAGTTCCAGCCATCCACCTTAACATCAAAGCTAAATCTCCAGAAATAGTAACAGCTTCAACACCAATTTGAGCAGCCGTTCCAATTCCAGGAATTGTACTTGGTAGAGCAGAAACAACTCCAACTGAAGTATATTTTTTTCTTAATCTATTTCCAAATTTATGAGCTAATTCTTGGTTTGTTTTATTCGGAAAACTTTCCCTTAATTCTCTGACTTCATCTTGTAAACTTTCGTAAGAAGGTGAGACCGCATTTATGATAGTTAATAAGTCAAATTCCTTTATTTTCTCAAGCATTGTTTTTTCGCTCATAGTTTGGTTTTAATGTATGCTAACATGTGTATATACGCCATGATCTATTGCTGCTATCCCCCACATGTACGCAATTAGTTTTTTATAACCTCAAATATAAGTCAATACATTATTAATTCACGGAAAACCGTAACAGCGTACATTTTAACTGGTAAGAATAACAAATATAAATCTTTTTGCTTTAGACTTTAAGATATAGTCCAACCATCCAACAATCCAACAATCCAATTATCTAATTGCTAATTGTTCATTGAAAACCAGGGAGAATACCAAATATAATAACTTTTGCTATAAGCTTTAAGCTAATAATCAAACGCTCACCCCCTGGCCTATCGAAAAGATTCCGTAGAAAATGAATTTATTGGAGGAGCAAGTAAAAATCCTTCTTAGTAACCAAATTATTGGTAGTTTCTCTCATAAAATTTTCCGCTACCAATCTTAGAATGTTCGAAGCTTTATTTTTGCGCCGGAAATAAAGAAATTTTCAGGAATCTTTTCGTAAGCCTTGATTTTTTTGTTTCTTGCCTGCCCTGAGCGCAGTCGAAGGGTTCATCAAGGAAAAAAGAAATAACACTAAGAAAAAGCAGCCTGCCCAGGTGTAGTTCCAATCATGATAGCAACCAACCTCAAAAGATTCCCACCCCCTATCAGCCTCGAAAAGACTTTTCTTCACAACAATAAAAGCTAAACACAAAAAAAACCGATAACTGATAATTGTTAATTGCTAATGGCTAATGACTAATGGCTAATTGAAAATTATTGGCCTTCGAAAAGATTCCGTAGAAAATGAATTTATTGGAGGATTAAGCAAAAATCCTTCTTACCTAAAAATCTGGTTGCAAGTACAAAACATTAAATAATCTAATAATAATCCTAGCACCACCAAGGCTTTATTTTTGCGCCGGAAATAAAGAAATTTTATCGCCTCCGACGAGCACAGCGAGAGGAAGGCGGATTCGTAAGCCTTGATTTTTTTGTTTCTTACCTGCCCTGAGCGCAGTCGAAGGGTTCATCAAGGAAAAAAGAAAAAACACTAAGAAAAAGCAACCTGCCCAGGTATAGTTTCAATCATGATAGCAACCAACCTCAAAAGATTACCACACCCTATCGGCCTCGCAAAGACTTTTCTTCACAACATTAAAAGCTAAACACAAAAAAAAACTGATAACTGAGTACTGATAATTGTTAATTGCCAATTGCTAATTGTTAATTGTTAATTGAAAATTATTGGCCTTCGAAAAGATTCCGTAGAAAATGAATTTATTGGAGGATGAGGCAAAATCTTTATCCAATGTAATACACAAAAGCCTACAGCTTACAGCCTACAGCCTACAGCCTAAAGCCTAAAGCCTAAAGCCATCCCAGCGCCGTCGAAGGGTAGAAAATGAATTTATTGGAGGATTAAGCAAAAATGATTATTCAATAATTCAAACTCACCATTCACCATTCACCACTCATGAACTTCCCTGATTAGTGTTGACCGTTTTTAGTTAATTAATTCATTGTCAAAAATAGTCATCAATTTTCTTTCTTGAGGCCTCAAGAAAGAAAATTGGGTTATGAACTTTTCAGGGCTCATTCTGTCGTTGTTATTATGCAATCTTTTGTTGTTATAATTCTTTACGGCCTTTGCCGTCATTCTCTTTAATTGAGCAAAGTCCTTGGGTTTCCAATGGTCCAGGTATTCTTCTTTTATGGTTCTGTTGATACGCTCGGCAAAGGCATTGTCCTGTGCAGAGCCATGCTAATTTGGCTTCCACGGTGCTTCAACAGGCCTACATACTCTTTATAAGTATATTGGCTCCCTCTGTCACTATGGTGTATCAATGGGGCATCGTTATCACTCAGGGCCATATTCAAGGCATCCATATTTGCCTGTGCCCTCATAGTGTCAGAGACCTTATAGCCTACAATCTTCTTGGTATAGACATCTATTATAAAGACTGCGTAATAATGTCTGTTGCCAATGGGTATATAGGTAATATCGGACTGCCAGACCATTGATGGACGGTCAATTTCCATTCCTTTTATAAGGTTGGGGTAATAGATTTTTGAAGCGATTGTTGTTTTTTTATAATTCTTTTTACGCTTCAATCGATATCCCAGTTCCATCATCAATTCTATAAACCGATCCCTTCCAATAAAGTCGGGTCTAAGTGTATAGTACATTTTCTCCACCCCACAACCTGGATGGTCCTCTCGCAGTTCGTCCGCTTCAAGGACCAGCTGTGCTACTTTGTTATCAAAGATCTTTTGCCTGGCATCGTATTGGGCAATGGCCTGCTTACTCAAACCAGCTTCTCTATAGAGACTGTTCAGGGAAAAACTCATTTTTTGTTTGTTTTTCCGGAACCAGTTGATTGTGGGGTGCCGAAGTTTTTTTTGATATCAATATCAAGTTCATCCTTGGCAATTTCCATCATCTTCTCCAGATAGTCGATCTTGATCTGTTTCCGTCCCACAGCACTTTCCAACTCTTTTACCCGCGCTTCAAGCTCCTTCATTTTTTTGTTACTGCTGTCTTTCATCTCTACAATTCTGAATCCTTGCTCGTTAAAGGTAGAGAATTTATGGATCCAACTGTAAATAGTCCCATTGCGAACTCCATGGAGTTTCTCCAACTGGCAAACGCTATACTTGCCACTCTCAAAATCCCCAACGATCCTTTTTTTAAATTCTTCCGAGTATTGACGCTGCTTGCGGATACTCCGTACATTTGCTTTCATAGTTTACACTTTTAAAGTGGTCAACCTATATCAGGGACGTACAACGTACAACAACCAACAACCGACAACCGAAAACCGACAACAAACAACCGACAACAGAAAAGGCCAATGCATCAATACATTGGCCCAAACAGAACAATTTAACTTTTAACTTTTCTGTTTTTAGTTCACTTTAATAATTTTCTTTTGAACAGTAACACCGTCCTCACAACCAATAGTTACAAAATAAACCCCCTCATTAAATTTCGAAATATCCAAAGTATAAAGATTTACTTGTAAATCAGTCACCTCTTGTAACAACGCTCCAGTAATGGAAAATACCTTCAAATCAGTTATTGTTTTCGTTTTGCTTTCAATGTTCAACAACTCATTTGCAGGATTAGGATATATTGAAATTGAGCTTTCAAAGGCACCATTGTCAACCACGCCCAAAAGGTTTGGATCCTGAAATATATAAGCAGATCCGGCGCGGTCTATTTCATCTCCCCCGTTAGCGTCATGATCTTCCCAAGGGGCGCCAACTAACACCTGATTTTCATGCATAGCAATACTCCAACCATAAAAATCCTCGCCCGCAGTGTCGCTACCTTGTACTATTTGCGCTTCCACCCAATCTCCTGAGCTCTCTCTTTCATAAAAATACATTTCTCCCGCTTCAAAACCGAATAGATGCGGTGCACTTACAATTGCATAATTTCTTTGAATGCTGGTACTCCAACCAAATTGGGTGTTCTCCGTTGATGGGTTTCCAGTTAATTTCGCTACTTCTACCCAATTATTCTGGGCATCCCTTTCAAATATATAGGCTGCTCCCTGTTCCATATCATCTCCATAGGCACCCACTATCATTTGGTCGCCGTCCATCCCTACCGAAGTGCCAAAAAAAGCATCGTTCGAGGCATCCGAAGCTGTTAACGTCTGCACATATTCATAAGTTCCATTACCATTTTTTAAATATACATACGCAGCACCTTTCCTATTGTCATACTCATTGGCGCCAATTACCAGATAATCCCCCGATAGGGCAACACCAATCCCAAAAACATCAGACGCTTGTGGATTTGGACTAACAATTTTTTGCGCTTCTGTCCAACTACCTCCCGTATTGGTGAAAACATACACCGATCCTGCCCAAGCATTTTCACCAGGGGCACCAGCTACAATTGTGTTTTCCTGTGCAGCTAAGGAGGTAGGGTTCATCCCCATTTTAGCATCATTGCTCATATCGGAAGCAACTAGTTTTGAGTCAAATTCCCAGGTATTGTTCTGATAATTGTACACATATAAAGCGCCAGCCCTTTGTACGCCTGCTACGTCGGCCCTTCCGGCAGCAACTACCAAAAAGTTTTCAGAAAATGCTACGCCGCCACCATATTCAGCGCCTTCATTGGGGTCATCTGCCGCCAAACGTTGTAGGAAACCCCATGTTCCCTGACCGTCCTTACTATATACATAGGCTGCACCCGAGGCAATGGTTTCACGCGAAGCACCCACTATTGCAAAATTGTCTGTAATGGCAACAGAAGTTCCATACTCAGCACGGCTTTCTCTATTGGTGCTCACAATTTTTGCCGTTTGTTCAAATTGTGCAGTTAGGTCGTTAACTACCAATACGCATGCAAGGATAAAGACCCATCTTTTAATGTTCATTTGTGTCATTGTTTAAATTTTAGAATTAGTAATAAATGAAAAGAAAAAAGAAGATGGTTGGAAATTCATCTTCCCCTTCTTCCATTGTTTTAATGCTATGCTAAAATAGTTGGAAGCGAAATGTAAGTCCAAAAAAGCAACGGGACATTTTGTGACATGCATCAATTTAATGTGTGACATCGCCTTAAATAGAGGCTAGATAGGCATGAAGGGGAACGTTATCAGGGACATCCATCTTCTTTGTGATACGTTCCTTTCTTTTTCGGCAAGACTGTGGGGTTATATTCAATAAGGAGGCTATTTCCTTATAGCTTAAATTCATATATAGAAAAGTTAAAAATCGTATATCATTTGGAGTTAATTGTGGGTGGTTTGCTCTTAATCTATCAAGAAAACCTTGGTTCAATTCTTCAAAATGCACAAAAAAACTGTCCCATTGGGTATCCTTCTTTAAATGCTTTTTCAAATCGTTAATTTGGTTCTTTAGGGAGGCATTGGTTGTAATTTCAGTATTGTGCAATAGCGATTGAAGTACTTCCTCAATCAATTCATTTTTACTCGCCATATACATAGCTTTTGCCGTCAATTCCCGATTCTTAACCTCCAGTTCATTTTTAAGCCGCTCCTTTTCCAATAACGCTGTTGCTTCCTTTTCCCGGTGCTGTTCTTCCAATAATAAATGCCCGCTTTTTTCCTTCTCCAGTTCCAACTCAATAATCCGTTTACGCTGTCTATGCTTAAGGGAGTTATTTTTATACATCCAAACCAGAAAACCCATACAAATAACAACTGCAAAAATGACCAAATAGAAAAACCGTTTTTCACTTTCCAAAGCTTTTTTGCTTTCCATTAGCTCGTGTTGGTAGTTCTTGATTTGGAATTTTACCTTTTCACTTTTAAACAAGGCACTGTTTTTAATGGCATAAAGCGAATCTGTTGCTATAATTACGGAATCCTTATAGGCCATGGCCGTTTTATAGTCATTGATTCCGCTGGAAAGAGTGGCTAGCCTATCATAAACTTCAATACGCTCTTCTATTTTTTCTTGAAGGGAACGCGCAAGTAAAGCGTATTGCTGAGCTACCTTGAACTGATTTTGTTTTTCATATATCTTCGTTAAGATCAGCAGTAGCGTTATTTTATCGTTTACGGTAATCTGTTCCTTTAAAAGGGAAAGATTGTCCAATTGTGGCAAAATCTCTAAGGCTAATTTTTCAGCCGCAAAGTATTGATCTTGCAAGAGAAGGTTTTCGGTCTTCGCTATTTTTGCCAATAATGATACATTCGGAACATTACTTAATAATGGCAGCGCCTCCTCAATATAACGCTTGGCAAGATTGAGCTTTCCCATTTTGTGAAGTACCAAGGCCAAGTTTATGCCATAGGTGCCAATCTGTTTTTTATCATTAAGCTTTTTTGCAATATTATAGGCTTTTAAAAAAGACTCTTCCGCCTTCTCCGGATCTTTTTCCTCTATATATAAAACCCCAATATTATTGAAAACTGCCATTTCCTGTCGCGGCCCCAGGTGCTTTATCGCAATGTCATACGCTTGTAGATAATATTGAAATGCCTCGCCGTAATCCAACATTAAATAATAGTTGGTGCCAATATTTAAAGTTGCATTGAAAGCCTGCGTATACCACTCATTCCTAATTGCCGATTCCTTGGCCGCAATCAATTCTTCAATGGATTTAATATGTTCTTTTTCAGAAAGATATTTTACCCCTAGGTTGATTTGATCTACAACATCTTTTTGGGATTTATTTTGGGCTAATGTTTTAAAAGGTAGAACAATGATAGAAAACAAATAAATAAGGAGATAAAATTGCTTCATTATCCTTTTTTCTGAAATATTAGTAATTTAAACATAATACTTGTAGAGCTGTATATGATTTTAAAACCAAGGCTTTAAGCTATTCGCTATTTTGTAGACGGCCTTATAATAGATATGTTACATTACACAAATATAAAATCTAAAATGCACCCAACAATAGTATGCACTCTATTTTACGCATTGCTTCTCAGGCCTCACTTTCAAAACTCCGATACCGGGTAAGCAACACATAAAAAGCTCCATAGGCAATAAATCCCAAGGCCGTTAGCGCCATCAATATCCTACCCAAAGCAGATTGCTCCAAAAATGAAAAGGCGTCCTGTATTCCCTTTATATCGTGATTGCCAGTATAAATACCGGCCCTGAAAAAGAAATAGGCAATAATGGCTACCACAAAGGCGCGGGCATAAAAGCCAAACTGCCCCACAGTCCTAATAACAGCAGAACCCTTGCGGCCCTCCAAATTAAACTGGTCCAAAAGCCCCCCTTGAATCACCCCCACCGTAAGCAATATACTTTGAATGGCCAGAATAATACCTATTGCAATGAATACATAGCTAAGGGTAGTTGGACCCAAAAAATCTAAGTAACGGGAGTTGGTTCCATCATCCATGGGGTAGGTAACCAAATGGTAAAAACACAGAAACGCTACTACCACATACACCAAACCTGTTGTAAACAAGCCAAAACGACGCAGCTTTCCCTTTTGGTCAGAGCTTATATTTTCAGGATTCCGAAAGGCCTGAAGAAACATCCAAAAAGAATAACACAGTAAGCCTATACCAAGTAGCAGTAATAATACCTGCCCAAAAGGTTGTCTTTTTAGAAATAATAACGCCTGATTGGTGCCAGAGCTTTCGCCACCCATATTCAGGGCTGCCAAAAGAGAGAGCGCCCCTATTACCAAATAGATAATACCCTTAGACACAAAGCCAATAATAGCAGCAGTTTTATACAAATTTTTCAATGATGGAATCTCTTTCTTGGCAAATGCCATCAAAGATACAATTACAAAGGAATATTATTCACAGGAAAAGACTGGGCGCTTCAAAAACCTATACACAACAAGTATTTTGGCCAGTCCACCATCCCATTACTCCAAATGATCTATCAGTTTTTCAAACCCTAGGATATCATCACCCATACCTATTTTTCTACGTAGTGTAGTCTTTTTAACTTCTACCTGATCGGTACTGATGCCCATAAGCGCTGCGATTTCTTTTTCAGATAGCTGCAATTTCAACATACAGCAAAAGGCCACATCGTTTTCAGACAGGTTGGGAAACATCTCTGCCAGCTGAAGGGCAAAGGCAGGATGCACCTCAATAAATTTCCCCTTAAAATATTTCCAATAATTATTTTGGCCCAAAAGATTTTTTAACTCTTTTGCCAATGCCGTAGAACTTTCAGGATTGTCCCTAGTATCTATCAATTCTATAATCTTGTTCTGTAGGTTAGACATTTCCATACTCACCTGTACCAATTCCCTTTCCTTATTTTCTAAAATGCGCTCCCGCTCCAAACGCAGCTCCCCTTCCAGTTTATTTTTTTCCTCCAAAACATTTTTTGAAGTCTCCAAGCTTGCCACCAGTTCCTTTTGCAGTTTTAATTTGTTTCTATTAGAGCTATATAGCACCAGCCCAATGGCAAGAAGAAGAATAAAACTAAGAACCCCCAACATAAGGATATTGTCTTTTTTTGCGTTGTTTTCTGTCAACAGCTCATTGTTTCTTTTTAGCACGAGATTTCTTTCGCGCTGTAGGTCATTTTGATAGGCTTCCTGCATTTCCAATGCCTTCGCATGATTTAAGGCTGTGTTCAGGGAATCCTGTAAAAAATCCAAGCGTTCAAAAGCTTCCAATGAATTTTCCGCCATTCCGTTTTGTCCATACGTTATTACGGCCTGTTTTAAAAAGTCGATTTCATTATCGGTATTCATTTTCAGCCTTGCTTTTTTTGCGGAATTCATTACCCTCTCAATAAGATTCAAGGCCTTTGCATACTGTTTTTGACTGTTCAAAAAATCAAGGTAACGCACACTGGTTTCCAAAAAGCGGGGTGAGCTTATTTGGTACATGCCCTCATAGGCCCCCTCGAACGCTTTTTGGGCCTGCTGTGTCTGTCCTGTAGCCACATATACTTGTGCAAGATTGCCCATAGCGATCCACATATATTCCTTTTGGTTCATTTTTCGGAAGGCATTTTCAGCCTCCTTTAACGCTTCTTCCGCACCTTTATAGTTCTCTTCCAGTTGCAAGAGACAATCGGCATATGTCAACAAAGTAACATAATAGTTAGTGCCTTTTTCCTTGGCAAAAACCGGTAAAACTTCTTCATACAGCTCTCTGGCAAACTTAAAATCTTCATTGTTATAATAAAGGTTTGCAAGCTTTTGTTTCACCACGCTCAACTCGCGTTCGCTACCATATTGACTTAAGATAGCAATGGATTTCTTGAGATATTCCAGTGCCTTCTCGCTGTTCATCATATAATTATAATTGGAGCCCATTTCCCCATATGCCTGGCCCACACCTTCTAGATTACCCGCTTTATGGAACTGTTCAATAGCTTTTTCACTTGCCTCCAACGATTCTTCATAACGGGAACCAATACGATAGTTAATGGCTAGATTCAGATACATTTCACCGTGCTTGGAGGGGTATAAGGCAGTATATTCAAGCGCCTTTTTCATATAGTACTCTGCCGAATCGGGAACGGCGAGCTTGTTGTACTGTATGCCTAGCACACTGTAATATTTTCCTATGGTAGTATCGTGAAGTTCTGGCTTGTGTTTTAAAAGCTGACGTAAATAAAACTTGGCAGAATCCGGATTGCGTACATTGCTTTCCATTTTCTGGTGGAGTTTGCTTATTTCAGGGCTTTGTGACTGTATATTAAAATAGAGTAATAGTAAAAGTGTAGTGAGTAGTTTTGTTTTCATAGCAAGATTTGGTATACAAATATACTCTACTTCTTAGAAATTGAAGAAAAACTTTTCAAGCCCACTACCTGTTTTCTAATGAAAAGTGGTTTTTAAAAGCGCTTATATTCTTACTGAAAAAACAAACCCCCTTATGCCACTAGCACAAGGGGGTAGTATTAACACTTAAAAAAAGCTCTATTCCTTCAATAAACGTTTGGTTGTTTGACCATTTTTGCCTTTGATGATCACTACGTAGGTAGCGGCAGCAAGGTTATCAACATCCAGAGTTTTTGCGCCTGCCATACCCTTTAAGCTGTAAGATTGAACCAATCTTCCCGTTAGATCATAAATATTAGCGCTCTCAAGCTCTAAGCCCTTAGGATTGCCAATAGTTACATTGTGTTTTGCCGGGTTAGGGAACATTGTTATGCTTCCAAGGTCTTGGCTATGTTCGCCAGCACCCAGTACCGTATCTACCGTTAACTCAAAATCGCAGGTGCCCACATTGCCATACGCATCTGTTGCCGTTAGCGTGATGGTGTAAATACCGTCAGGAAGCGCCGTTCCTACTGCTGGATCCTGCGTAGTTTCAGTAACAGGATCTGTACAGTTGTCCACGGCAGTGGCCTCACCACTTGCAAAGTAATCTGGCACAATATAGAACAGATTGCCTGCTCCAGGATCTACTGTTTGGTCTGCAGGGCAGGTTACCACAGGGGCAAGCAAGTCAACCGCCGTTACCGTAGCCATACAGGTGGCAAGGTTACCGTTATTATCTTGGCTGAACACTTGCACGGTTATTGGCGTACCGATATCTGCACAAGTAAACTCGGTGATGTCCACAGCTACCGTAAAGATACCACAGGCATCATCGTTGGTCGCTATTACGTCACTTGGATCAAGAGTTGCAGTACCGTCCGCACCAATCTCAATAGTGAAGTCCTGGCACACAAGTACTGGACTCGTATTGTCCTCCACTGTTACAATTGCGGTACAGGTTTCGCTGTTTCCGTTAACGTCGGTTACAGTAAGTACTACAGTGTTGTCGCCTATGTTTGAACAATCAAATGTATCTATGTCAAGATCATAGCTTGCAATACCACAGGCATCTGTTGAGCCATTGTCTATATCTGTTCCAGCGATGGTCACTGTTCCGGTAACCGGATCAAGTTCCACGGTAATATTCTGACAGACTACTACAGGTGTAGTCACGTCTTCCACCGTTACAATGGCCGTACAGGTGCTACTGTTTCCATTCACATCGGTAACCGTTAGCACCACGTTGTTGTCACCCACGTGGGAACAGTCAAAGGTATCCATATCAATAGTAGTTGAAGCCACACCGCATTGGTCTGTACTGCCACCGTCCACATCAGCCGCTGTGATGCTTGCATTTCCGCTTGCATCAAGCTGGATGGTAATATTCTGGCATACCGCTACTGGCGCCTCATTATCGGTCACCGTAATGGTGAAGCTGCAGCTGCTACTGTTTCCGTTTACATCGGTAGCAGTAAACTCAATGGTATTTACACCCACCGGGAACTGACTACCGCTTGGAAGACCAGCGGTCTGGACTACGGTATCAATACCACAATTGTCAAATGCTATAGGCATAGCGAAACTCGCCGTGGCGAAACAGGCACCAGAATCAGTGTTGGCCAATATGTCGGCAGGGCACGCTATTATTGGCGCAAGACTGTCTTCAACGGTAACTATTGTTGTACAGGTTGAAGTGTTTCCGTTTACATCGGTTACCGTAAGGGTCACCGTGTTCGGACCTACATCGCTACAGTCAAAATCCGTAACATCTATAGTAGTGCTCGCAATACCGCAAGCATCAGTGCTGCCGTTCTCAATATCTGCAACGGTAATACTAGCCACTCCATTAGCATCCAGTTGGATAGTAAAAGGAGCAGCGCAGTTGGCTACAGGGGCTACATTATCTTCTACCGTAACTGTAGTTGTACAGGTGGAAGTATTTCCGTTTACATCGGTTACCGTTAAGGTTACCGGGTTAGGGCCTACATCTGCACAGCTAAAGTTTGTAATATCTATAGAGGTACTCGCAATGCCACACGCATCGGTACTTCCATTTTCAATATCTGCTACCACAATGCTTGCAGCTCCGTTGGCATCCAATTGAATGGTAAAAGGTGCGGCGCAGTTGGCTACCGGGGCAACATTATCTTCTACCGTAACTGTAGTTGTACAGGTGGAAGTATTTCCGTTTACATCGGTTACCATAAGGGTTACCGTGTTGGGACCTACATCTGCACAAGTAAAGTTTGTAATATCTATAGAGGTACTCGCAATACCACAGGCATCGGTGCTGCCGTTATCAATATCTGCTACCGAAATGCTTGCAGCTCCGTTGGCATCCAATTGGATGGTGAACGGTGCGGCACAATTGGCAACAGGTGCAACGTTGTCCTCAACTGTCACGATTGCTGTACAAGTTGAAGTGTTGCCGTTATCGTCAGTTACCAATAAAGTAACGCTATTATTTCCAACCTCTGAGCAGCTAAACGATAGACTGGAATTTTCTACTCTAGCGCTAACGGCAACATAAAGTCTTTTAACCGTACCTCCACAAGGATCGCCAAATACAGCGTTAGTTGCTGGAATGGTAAAAGAGTTATTGCCAAGTGCGTACCCTTCTACAATAATTTGGGAATTGGCAGCATGACAAGCCCCAATGGTATAAGTACCATTGCTTCCGTTAGGAGTACCGTAACTTGCAAAATCTACCGAAGTGACTACACGGCCAGCTGGCAAGGTAATGGTAAGGTTTTGACCTTCGGCTACCTCAGCAAAGGCAGTAAATTGTTCTGTGAATTGCAGGCTTGCAACTCCACAATTATCTGTACTACCCCCGTCAACGTCTTCTGGAAGAACGATTGCATCTCCGTTTGCATCAAGCTGTACCGTTATGTTTTGGCAAACAGCGGTTGGAGCTTCGGTATCATTAACTGTTACATCGAAACTGCAGCTCGTTATGTTTCCATTTGCGTCTGTTGCCTGAAAGGTATTTGTTGTTGTACCTAGAGGAAATACGCTTCCGCTAGGTAATCCTGCTGTTTGTGTGATATTGATATTTTCAATAACAAAACTGATATCGTCCAGTGTCAAATTGAAATTCCCTAAATCATCCTGTTCTGAAAAACGTAGGCTTACCACCTGCCCGCTTAAGGTTTGAAGCAAAGCGGTAAGATCAAATTGTCTAAAGTTAGGTCCAATTTGAGTACTAGGATCCCCTGGATTTGTTGAATAGACCTCTTGAATAACGTTCATAGATGCATCCACCAAGTCTACTCTAAACTCTTGGTTTGGATCTGAAAAAACTCCTGCATTATTTCGAATTCTATCATTCCAACTTACTATAGCGCTTTGCACATTGGAAGGCACCGTAAATGGTTGTGATAATAGGTGTAACCCGGGGCCGCTTTGGTCAGTAACCACATCAAAGTTACCTGATATTGGCGCTAATGCACCCGCTCCACTTATAGGTGTATAAGTACCGTCGTTTAGATAATAAGAACCGCTACCGGAATCTACAACGCTCCATCCGGAAAAGTCACCCGTTTCAAAACCACCGTTTTGGATGTATTCTGTTGTAGCTCCGCCACTGCAATTGTCGGTTGCAGATATGGTGTATGTAACAACTGCTCCACAAATTCCAAGGTCATTATTTTGAGTTATATCGCCAGGGCAAGTAATTGCGGGAGCTTCTGTATCATTAACCGTTACAGTAAAACTGCAAGAAACTGTATTGCTATCGCTATCAGTAATCTCAAAAATATTAGTAGTAATTCCTACTGGAAATACTGAACCGGGAGCAAGGCCCGCTGTTTGTATTGGAATTAATACACCATCTTCCGTATCTGTTGCGGTTACGATATAATTTATTACTGCACCACAGCTACCTGGATCGTTAGAAACAGTGATGTCTCCAGGGCAAGTAATTACTGGAGGCGCGTTTAATAAAGTTATTATCACTTGTCCATGGGACATTGTATATTCATCATTCGAACTTAAAATATTGATTTGATTAACACCACTATTAAAGGATGCTCCTCCCCCCCCAAAAAAAGGAAAGTTAGCACCACCTTGACCGCCACTGTATCCGCCGCCCCCGCCGCCGTAAGTTGTTGTAACACCACCGCCACCGCCAAAGCCGCCACCTACTTCATCACCAGCACCATAATTTACAAAGGCTTGTGGTATTGTATGAACAGTTATTCCAGGAGGAGGGTCAAAAACTCCATTGTTACCCACAGTTCCATTGCCCAACAAACCTGCGCCATCACCACCTTGACCTCCCGTCGCTCCATAGCCATCAGGCCATGTGCCAGTGCCTCCTGATCCGTTTTTTCCGCTAGTACCAGTGTTTGCATTTTGGACTGTAAGACCTTCATTGGTAAGTGAAGTATGTCCTGATCCGCAACCTCCTGCTACTGCCAAAGGGGTATTATCTGCTTGAGCCACAAATGAACCACCGCCACCGCCCCAACCTGGTCGGGTGCTTCCCAAATGGCCGTGTTGACCCACTATAATTTTTAGCGTTTCTCCAGCTGTTAAAGTGAAATCGCCACTAATATTGGCAGGGTGGCCAACAGAGACTATTGGTTCATTTTGATTTCCACCCGTGGCGCCTATAACCTGAATACGATACTCTCCATTAGCTGGAACCGTCCATTCTTGAATGCCCTGTGTATTTATAGTAACCTGACCTTCTAAAGTAGTGCCTGTATAAGCTGCATTAACCTGGCTTTGCGTCGGTCCATAGCTTCCTGAAGCTCCGGCATTAGAAAAAGTGTATGTTTGTGCTTGCAATGGAAGAACTACCAATACAAATAACATCACAACAAGTGTGTGTAGATTTTTTTTCATCGATTTGGGTTTTTAGTTAAAGGCCGCTAAAATATTATTTTTTTGTTAAATTTTTTGCTAGTTAAAATGTTGGGTTATGGACTGTTCAATTACAAATTATTCAAACATCTGTTTACTAACATGTTGAAATATTCAAATCAGAAAACTTGTAATCATCATCTTACAAAAAAAATAAAAAAAAGGGGGTAAAGATACAGCAAGACCCGCTTATTAATTTGGATTATTTCCACTTAACAGGAAATAATCCACATAATTAAATAACTTTTTCTACATTTGCTTTCCCAGCAATCAAAAAATGCAATCACAACTTTTCGCAATTATAGATGTAGAAACCACTGGTGGTGGAATAGCAGGTAATCGTATTACAGAAATCTGTATTGCATTGATGAAAGAGGGCGAAGTGGTAGACAAGTACACTACACTCATCAATCCGGAGCGCGACATACCACACCACATTACAACCCTAACAGGTATTGACAATGAAATGGTTGCCGATGCTCCTCGTTTTTTTGAAGTTGCCGAAAAAATTGAAGCGTTTACACAAGACGCTATTTTTGTGGCACATAACGTAAGTTTTGACTACAATGTAATCCGCGGTGAATTTCGGCTTTTGGGACAGCATTACAATCGCAAAAAACTATGTACCGTCCGGCTTTCACGAAAGTTGATCCCGGGATTGCTTTCCTATAGTCTGGGAAGGCTCTGTAGCACTATCAATATTCCGCACCTCAACCGTCACCGTGCCGAAGGCGATGTGGATGCCACGGTGATTCTTTTTCAGCGTTTGCTTTCTTTGGATGAAGATTTCAGTATTATCAATTCCTTTTTAAACCCGCGTTCCAAACAGGCAACGCTTCCGCCGCACATTCCCGCCGAGCAGATAAACGAACTGCCTGAGGAGCCTGGCATCTATCTTTTCAAAAACCAAAAACACCAAGTGGTATATGCGGGAAAGGCGAAAAACATAAAGAAACGGGTACTCAGTCATTTTTACGATAAAAAAACAAAGGAATATCAACTGGGCCAGGAAACACATTTTATAGATTATGAGCTTACGGGGAATGAGCTCGTGGCATTGCTTGTGGAATCTGAACACATCAGAAAGCACTATCCAAAATTCAACAGGGCACAAAAATGGCCCGCCACCACCTACCAGATAATCAGTTATGTAAACCAACGCGGCATTATACAATTGGCTTTGGGAAAAACAAAGGCACTTCATGATTCCGTGAGCACCTTTTACAACCGAACCGAAGCCACCGAAAAACTGGAAGAAATCTGTGAAACTTTTAAACTGTGCCCGCGCTTTTGTACGTTACAGAGTACCTCAGAAAAATGCTCACACTACCGTATAAAAAACTGTGAGGGTATTTGTGAAGGTAATGAAAGCGTAACGGAATATAACCTAAAAGTGCAGGCTGCCATTAAAGCCCTAAAAGAAAATAAACCCAGCTTTGCTATACAGGGAAAAGGAAGAACGAAGGACGAAATTGCCTTTGCCTTGGTAGCCGAAGGACAATACAAAGGCTTTGGTTTTTTTGACCGAAGCGAAGCCATTTGCAATATTGAGGATTACGAACCTTTTTTAAAATTGCAGCCCGCGAGCTATCATACGCACGCCATCATTCGAAGTCATTTAAAAAAGAATGGGGAGCGGAATGTGGTTCGTTTTGAGAAACCCCTGCGGCTCGCAACGCATAGAGTAAAGGCAATCAAGAAAAGCGCCCCGAAAGACGATATTTTCTCTGAATGGAGGTGAAAAACACCCCCTCCCCGACCTCCCTTCAAAGGAAAAGAGCCTACAAACTTTAGTTATTAGTTGTTAGTTTTGAAAACAGGATTTCATCAAAACTCGTAATCACCCTATCCGCTTTGCTATAATCTTGATTGACTGAATGCGGACTTTTGAAACCAACGCAATAAATATTTGCAGCTTTGGCAGCAGCAATTCCATTCGTTGAATCCTCTATTACCATACAATGGTCTGTATGTTCGCCAGCAAGTTCCGCCGCTTTTAAAAAAATCTCGGGATGGGGTTTAGAGGCTTTTAAATCGGCACCGCTAATTTTTGCCTTGAAATATTTATCAAGATCGAAGCGCTCAAAAATACGGTTGATGTTTGGCATGGAGGCAGAAGATGCCAAAACCAATGTGAGTCCGTTACTGTAATAATCTTTTATCAAGTGGTGAACACCATCCAACAGTGCAAGATCGCTATCGTTTTCAAAAAGATATTTGAAGTGTTTTCTTTTTGTTGCAACTAAATGTTCTGGACTTTCTGAAAGACTGAAATGCTCGCAAAGTGTTCTACAAATGGGCAAAGTAGCCTTTCCCGTAAAAGAATCATACATTGCTTGACTTACGTCAATCTTTATATCTTCAAACATTTTGAAGTACGCTTTGCGGTGCAGCGGTTCAGTGTCCACAATTACACCATCCATGTCAAAAAGTACAGCTTTTAGCATTCTTTATTTTTTTTGCGAAGGTACTATAGATTGTTGGATTATTCGAATATGAGCTAATTGCCTTCTTAAATGTCTTTCCACCATTGCGAAAATTGTTGTGGAAAGTGATCTAGCTGGACAGGCTCGCCAATGCACGGCGTTACCAATGGAAAGTTTATTGATTTATTTAATTCATATATTTTATTTAAAGGTTCATCCCAAGCGTGGAGTGCTAATGCAAACTTAGCTGAATGCACCGGAAACAATTGCTTTGCACGTAAATCTTGTGCAGCTTGAAGTACTTCTTCTGGCAACATGTGAATATAATGCCATGCCAAATTGTACTGCCCGTTCTCCAAAATCGCCAAATCGAACGGACCAAATTTATTTCCTATTTCCTTAAAATGGGTATCATAGCCACTATCGCCGCCCAGAAATAAATTGTAATTTTCCGTTTGAAGAATAAAGGAAAGCCACAGGGTATTGTTTCTTTTAAAACCCCTTCCAGAAAAATGGCGCGCCGAAGTTGTATTTAAGGTAATATCACTTTCCAGCTCCAAGGTTTCGTTCCAATCTAGTTCCACAACAGATTCAGCAGGATAACCCCAAGCTTCAAAATGTGATCCAACGCCCAATCCAGTAATGATTTGCTTCACTTTTGGCTTAAGCCTTTTAATGGTTTTGTAATCCAAATGATCGTAATGATCATGCGAAATAAGCAGGTAATCGATATTAGGGAGGTCTTCTACTGCGTAATGATTGCTCCCCTTGAAAGGTTTGTTTGTTTGCGGAATGGGCGAGGCGCTGTTACTGAAAACGGGATCAACCAAAAAGCGTTTGCCGCTGAATTGCAGATAATAGGAAGAATGGCCAAACCACACCAATAAATCGGTTTCCAGAGGAAGTGCTTGTAAATCTGTTTTTAAAAAAGTAATGGGCTTTGGGGGTTTTAGACCTTTTGGTTTTCTGAAAAGAAAATCGAACATTACTTTTCCAAAATTATATCCTTCTGCCAACTGAGGTGTTTCGTGTATATTTTGAAATGCGCCGTTGCTGTAATTAGGCGAATTTTGGATACGTTGTAAGCGCCTTCCTGATGGAGATTTTCCCAATGGAGAATATATCATGACCCAATATTTGCATTAATTTGCGATAAAAGTTCAAACGATCGTAAACGTGCTATTTGGTCGTAAATATGTGCTACGGCAATAATTTCATTAACGCTAGTTTCTGTTAGAAAAGCAAGAATCTTTTTTTGCACCGTTTCCTTACTTCCAATGAAGGTATACTGCATCATATGTAAAATATGCGCTTCTTCCATTGAATTCCAGAGTCCGTCCATGCTTTTTACCGGTGGCGGAAGTGGCTGGCGTGTATTACGGATTACGTTGAGCATAAAAAGTTTCATACTCGTTGCAAGGTATTCAGCTTCCTCATCGGTATCTGCAACCACAATATTTACACAAGCCATAGCATATGGTTTGATGAGCTGTTTTGATGCCTCAAAATTTGAATGATATAAGAGTAGTGCATCGTGTAAATGTGTAGGTGCAAAATGGCTAGCAAAGGCATAAGGCAACCCTAATGACCCTGCGAGCTGTGCGCTATAAGTGCTAGATCCCAGAAGGTATAAAGGCACTTCCAATCCTTCGCCAGGAATGGCACGTACAGCATTTTTATTAATGTTTTTTGAAAAATATCTTTCCAGTTCCTGCACATCTTGAGGGAAATCATTTACCGTTTCCTGACGATCACGCCTTAAGGCACGAGCAGTAAGCTGATCAGTTCCCGGAGCTCGACCCAGGCCTAAATCTATTCGGTTGGGGTAAAGGGTGGCCAGGGTCCCAAATTGTTCGGCAATTACTAAAGGCGCATGGTTTGGTAACATTACACCGCCCGATCCTACGCGAATGCTTTTTGTGCCTTGTGCTACATAACCAATTAGCAAAGATGTAGCAGAACTAACCAAACTTTCTGCATTGTGGTGTTCAGATATCCAAAATCTTTTATAACCCAAATCTTCAGCATGCTGTGCCAGCGCCAGGCTATTCTCCATAGCAACTTTATGGGTGCTTCCCTGCATTACGGGAACCAAATCAAGTATGGAAAAAGGAGTGTGTTTCAAATTTTCTTCTTTATTCATTTTAAAATTATGATAATCTGATTGTCGTAAAAAACTAAAATTAGGTAAACTGTATTGCTATAAGTTCAGCATGCTGTTTTAATTAAATTTTCGCTCTTTGGTATTGCAACGGCCAATTTACATCTACACCTAATTCGCGGGCTGCGTGAAGAGAAAAATACGGTTGACGAAGACTTTCGCGGGCATACAGAATTAAATCTGCCTTTCCTTCCTTTAAAATTGCTTCGGACTGTGCTGCAGTTGTAATTTGCCCCACAGCTCCTGTCAAAATATTTGCTTCTTTTTTAATTTGGGCAGCGAATGGCACTTGGTAGCTCGGCTCACTGGGAATGGTGGCTTTGGGAACATTCCCGCCGGAAGAGGTGTCTATTAGATCTACCCCCAACTTTTTAAGTTCAACAGAAAGTTTTACAGAATCTTCAATAGTCCAACCACCTTCAGTCCAATCTGTTGCTGAAATTCTAACGAACAATGGTTTTTCCTCTGGCCATATTTTTCGAACAATTTCGGTGACTTCCAATAAAAAGCGGATTCTATTTTCAAAACTGCCACCGTATTCGTCAGTTCTTTCATTTGCCAAAGGCGAATAATATTGGTGGAAGAGATACCCGTGGGCAGCGTGGATTTCTACTACATCATATCCCGCTTGCTGGGCAAGACGTGTAGCTGTGGCGTAATCATTTTTCACTTTTTCAATTGCGGACAGATCCATTGCCAGTGGTGCAGGCTCTCCTTCCCTAAAAGGCAATGCCGAAGAAGAAACTGTTTGCCATCCGTTTTCAAGCTCGGGGGCAATTTTTCTAGCACCATCTTTAGGTAATTGATAACTCGCTTTTCTGCCTGCGTGGGCCAACTGTATGCCGATTAAAGCATCTTGGGAATGCACGAAATCTACTATTTGTTTTTGCATCACTATATGCTCGTCTTTCCAAATGCCCATATCGCCGTGGGTAATTCTGCCTTCGGGGGAGACGGCGGTAGCTTCTTGAATAATCAATCCCATTCCACCAACGGCACGGCTTCCAAGATGCACCAAGTGAAAATTGTTTGCAAAGCCGTCAGCACTACTATACATACACATAGGCGAAACGACCATTCGGTTCTTAAAGGTTGTACTTTTTATTTTTAAGGGAGAAAAGAGTAGGCTCATTTTGTTGTCGGTTGTCAGTTATAAAAATTTTAAGAATCCGTAAGGCTTTCGTTTTTTTAAATAATTGAAATCACTTTCGTAATGATATGCTTCACGTTCAAAGGAAATATTTCGGTATGCTTTGTGACGATTTTTATATTGAATTAATCGTATCAAAAACTCAAGACCGTACCACAAATAGAAAAAAAGAATCAACAATTCTGACTGTTGGCGCAAGTGGATTCTTTCGTGGTTCAAAAAAACGGCGTCTTTTTTTAAGGAATTGTGTTTTAAAACCACAAAAGGCCAGAGGGTGATCCCATTGTAATTTTTACGGAGAAGTTTTGGGCGAACGATTAAAATCACAGGTTTATTCTTTCAAAAACTGGCGTAACACGTATTGAAGTATGCCCTCGTTTTGGTAATATGCAACTTCAATAGGCGAATCCAGCCTTGCTACTACCTTAAATTCAATTTCCTTGCCATCTTCGTTCTTGGCAGTCACCATTACCTTTTTTGAAGGGGTCAAATCGTTTTCAATACCGGTAATTGTGAAATGTTCCTTCCCCGTTAATCCGTGAGACTTTGCGCTTTCCCCTTCCACATACTGAAGTGGCAATACACCCATCATAATCAAATTACTACGATGGATGCGTTCGTAACTTTCTGCCAAAACGGCTTTTATCCCTAAAAGAAAAGTTCCTTTGGCAGCCCAATCGCGAGAGGAACCACTTCCATATTCCTTACCAGCGAGAACAATTAGTGGCGTTTTGTCCTTTATATACTTTTGGGCGGCATCATAAACCGTCATCTCCTCTCCCGACGGCAGATGTGTGGTGTACCCGCCCTCTTTGTCTGCCAGTTGATTGTTGATACGCACATTGGCGAAGGTGCCCCGTACCATCACTTCATCATTTCCACGACGCGAGCCGTAGCTATTAAAATTTTTCTTCTCCACGCCTCTTGACCTTAAATACTGTCCTGCCGCAGAACTTTCTGAAAAAGCTCCTGCCGGTGAAATATGGTCTGTAGTAATACTATCGCCCAAAACCAAAAGCGCACGGGCATTTTCAATATTTTTCAGGTCTTTTGGTTCCTCAGAAAGATCACGGAAAAACGGCGCTTCTTTTATATAGGTTGACTCATCATCCCATTGGTAAATCTTGTCATCTGGCACTTCTAGGTTTCGCCAAATTTCGTTGCCTTCAAATATTTCTCCGTAATTCTTCTCAAAATCTTTTGGCGAAAGCACCATTTTCATCACTTCGTGAATTTCATCATCGGTAGGCCAGATGTCTTTTAAAAAAATATCCTTGCCATTATGGTCTGTAGCCAATGGTTCAGAAGTTAAATCAATATCCACTCGCCCGGCAATGGCAAAGGCAACTACCAACATAGGCGACATTAAGAAATTCATTTTAACCTGAGGATGGATTCGGGCTTCAAAATTTCGATTGCCCGACAGCACGGATGCCACAACCAACTGTTGCTCTTCCACAGCTTTTGCAATTTGCGGGGGAAGCGGGCCCGAATTCCCGATACATGAAGTACAGCCGTAACCCACTAAATGAAATTGCAACGCTTCCAAGTCTTTTAAAAGATTTGCTTTCTCAAGGTAATCAGTTACTACTTTTGAGCCAGGTGCCAAGGAGGTTTTTACCCATGGCTTCACGTCTATTCCTTTTTCACGGGCTTTTTTGGCCACCAAGCCAGCACCAATCATCACAAAGGGATTGGATGTATTGGTACAGGATGTAATTGCAGCAATGGCCACGGACCCATCGGATAGCATATATTTTTGGCTTCCGTTTGAAATCCAGACTGTCTTTAGACCATTTTTAATTTTTGTTTCTATTTCCACATCGGGGTTTGGGTCTTTGGGCTGTTCCACCGGTTGGCTTCCACCCTCCTCTTTCCACCGTGTAATGGCCTGTTCCCGCTCTGATGGTTTTATATATTTTCTATCAAACCCAGTGTCTAATAATTCTATGAATTTACCTCTAAAGTCTTTTAAAACAATTTTATCCTGTGGACGTTTGGGCCCAGCCACGGTAGGCTGAACGGTAGAAATATCAAGTTCCAGCACGTCGGTGTATTCAATCATATCTTCATCTGCACGCCATAGCATATTCGCCTTGCAATAATCTTCCACCAACTGTATCTGTTCCTCACTGCGGTTGCTGCTTCGCATATATTCCAAGGTTTTATCGTCAATGGGGAAATATGTAATAGTACAACCAAATTCTGGCGACATATTCCCAATTGTGGCTCTATCCGGCACCGAAAGATTGTTCAAGCCCGGCCCAAATACCTCAACAAATTTGCCCACCACGCCGTATTTACGGAGCAAGTTGGCTATGGTCAACACCAAATCAGTTGCAGTAGAGCCCACTGGAAGATTTCCGGTAAGCTTTAGCCCAATAACTTCCGGACTTATGAAATAAATAGGCTGGCCCAGAATGGCTGCTTCGGCTTCAATTCCGCCAACGCCCCAGGCTACTACGCCTATTCCGTTTACCATTGGCGTATGGCTATCTGTTCCTACAAGTGTATCAGGTATGGCCATTCCGTCCCTCGCAATAACACCTTTGGAAAAATACTCCAAATTCACTTGGTGGCAAATGCCCATTCCGGGGGGCACCACACTAAAATTATTGAACGATTTCTGAGCCCATTTCAAAAAAGTATAGCGTTCCCTGTTGCGCTTGTATTCTTCTTCCATGTTTTGCTGATATGCATATTGGGCGGCAAAATAGTCCACCTGCACGCTATGGTCAACAACCAAATCTACTGGGATCAACGGATTTATTTTTGAGGCATCGCCGCCCTTTCGCGCCATTTCAGAACGCAGGGAGGCAATGTCAACCACTGCGGGAACGCCGGTAAAATCTTGCATCAGAACCCGGGCAGGCTTAAATGCGATGTCATAATCGCTTTTGGTAGGTTCCCAATTGAGGATAGCATCCAAATGTTCCTTAGTTACTGAAAAATCATCGTAATTCCGTAGTGCATTTTCTAAGAGAATGCGTATCGAAAACGGCAATTTTTTAATGTTATGCCCTTGCTTTTCAAGTTCGGGAAGACTGTAATAGCTAAGTTTTTCTTTGGAAGTCTCGAGTGTTTTTTTGAGGTTGTAAATATCTTGCTGCATGACTGAAAATTTTATGGCTATTAAAATTACGTAATTAATACGGTGCTGAAGCAGAAGAACTTTGGTTTAACAGGCTGTTAACACAGAAGAATATACGCAATACAATCCACGATAATTGTGTTAAATAGGCTTCTATTGCTATTGCTTATCATATTTTATTTAATTTAGCTATACCTTAAAAAAATTGGCATTGAAAAATGCAACTGTAATTTTTCTTCTTTTTGTATTTGCCTTCAACTTTGGGGGCTCTTATGTTGTTTTAAAAATTCAACAACATCATATTCGTAGGGAAATAATCCATCAAATAAAGAAGGGTATTTCTGAAAAAGATTTGACAAGCCTTACCGTTTCTTCCGAAAATGAAAACCAACTTATCTGGAAAGACCGTGAAGAATTCAGCTATAAAGGAACGATGTATGATATTGTTCGCGTTGAAATTTTGAATGAAAACACAAAAGTTTACCATTGTATTTCAGACAGCCAGGAAACCAATTTGATTGCCAAATATAATAAAGAGCTTCAGAAAAAACGCAAGGATAAAAACAACCGGAACAATTCAGTAAAAACCGTAAAGTTTCTTCAGAAAATAAATCCGCTTCCCCAGAAGGATGATGTAGCGCTTTCAAAAAAATCTACCCACACCAATTTTGTCTATCAAGACAATTATTCCCCGCTTTCACTGGAAATCTCCAGTCCCCCGCCCCAACAAGTTTTATAATTTATTTTGAAGCATTTTCGCTTCCCTTAAAAATGCATTCGGCACAATTTCGGGCCGTTCTGCATATATTTTAAATTATAAAAATTCAAAAAAAATGACAAAAATTTATCTTTCCCTTTTGGGATTGCTTATAACCGTATCTGTATTTGGACAGCAACAACTTTCTGGAAAAATATATGATGCAACCAACAAGGCTCCACTTGCTGGAGCAAAAATAGAAGTGAACGGCACTGAAGTTTCCAGCACTGATGCCAACGGTAATTTCAGCATTCCTTGTGTTACGAACCAAAATATTTCAGTAAGCTTTATTGGCTACGAAACCTATACAACTCAAGTTAAAAATTGTTCCGAAACCTTAAATATTTCGATGCGAACTTCAGTAAGCGCGCTGGACGAAGTACAGCTTTCCGGAACCTTGGACAATAACAAAAAAGTTCTCGACAAGCCTGTTTCCGTAATTAAATTGGAAGAGAAGGAATTGCAGCGTGGCACGGGACTATATCTCGACGATGCCATAAACGCAAACGTTCCTGGAGTAACGATGAACCGAAGGGGTGTTTCGTCTGGGCAGCAATTCAATATTCGTGGGTATGGAAACGGCGTTGGTTTTCGCGGAGCGAATAACAACTTTGACGGTCAAGGCTACAAAGTGTATTACAACAACATCCCGCTTACAGATGCGGAAGGAATCACAATCTTAGACGATATAGATTTTGCCTCCGTGGGCAGTGTGGATGTTATTAAAGGGCCTGCAGGAGCATTATATGGATTTGCGATTGCGGGAGTTGTAAACCTTACAACCATTCGTCCCAAAAATGGCGAAACTTCACTAAGTGAAAAAGTTACCGTGGGCAGTTATGGTCTGGCGCGTTTTACAACACAATTGCAAGTGGGCATGGAAAAATCTTCAGTTTTATTAAACTACGGCCATCAAATTTCAGATGGGTATCTAGACCATAATGCCTCAACCAAAGATTTCTTAAATGCAGTCTTGGATTTTAATCCAAGCGAGAAACAGACAGTTAGCACCTATTTTGGTTTCAGCAATAGCTATGACGAACGTGCAGGTGAGCTTACCATTGGGCAATACGATACTTTGGACTACAGTGGAAACGCCCGGTATATTAAAAACAATGCGCACAGCGAAGTGATAAGTTTTAGAGCGGGGTTGAGCCACAAATACAGATTTACCAATTGGCTTTCAAATACCGCTACGGTGTATGGCTCTGGCCTTAATACCAATGCCAGCTCTGCCGGGGGCTGGACAGATAAAAATCCTATCAACTATGGAACGCGAATTACTTTTGACCTAAATTTTGATTTAAGTGAAAACTTCAGCCTTTCAGGAATTGCAGGACTTGAGTTTCAGGAGCAACGTTCCCAATCCATTAGTCATGGAATGATTGAAAACCCTAACGATCCCGAAGGTTACAATATAATTGGCGCCATACGAAGCAACCAATATTCAAAATCGAAAAACAAATCGCTTTTCACAGAGTGGACCTTGAAAATGCCATATAATATTTCCTTTACCGCCGGTATTGGCAAAAGTTCGATGAATCTCGACTTGGAAGATCGCGCTTTTGACCCTACCAGCGGGAAGCCCCAAGTAGTTTCTGCAAATTATGAAGATTTGTTTTCGCCGCACTTTGCCGTGAACAAAATTTTCAACAATAGCATTTCACTTTATGCTTCATATAGCAAAGGTTACAAAGCTCCCGTTAGCGGTAACGTAATTATTGGTGCTACTGGCGAATTGAATACAGGTTTGGAGCCAGAGGAAGGCGACCAGTTTGAAATCGGTTCAAAAGGAAATGTAATGAATAGCAAATTACATTATGAAGTAGCACTTTTCCAGGCTACATTCAAAAACAAGTTTACTTCAGTTGCTATTCCAGCTGGCGATGGCACAACCTTGTATTCCTATATAGCGAATGGTGGTGAGTTGAATAATAAAGGGGTTGAAGCATTGGTGAAATACACCGCTTACGAATCTCCCACGGGATTCTTTAATAATATAAGCCCTTATGCAAATGTGGCGTATTCAGATTTTAAGTATGAAGATTTTGTCTATCAATCCGTATCAAGAGAAGGAGAATTGTCAACTTCTGATTATAGCGGGAAAGCTGTTGCGGGGGTTGCACCTTGGGTAGTAAATGCTGGTATCGACTTCAGCACCAATCCTGGCTTATACGGAACTGTAAATTATTCGTATCACGACCCGGTTCCCTTCACATCCGATGGATTAAACGTGGCAGATAGCTACAGTTTGCTCAATGCGAAACTGGGTTATAGAATGAGTTTTGGGCACTTTGATCTTGATGCCTATGCAGGCGCTGATAATATTACAGGTGAAAAATATTACATCATGCTTTTCCTGAACCAATTGGATGATGCATACATTCCTGCTCCATTGGATACCGTTTTTTATGGCGGTCTAAACCTTAAATATAATTTTTAACTCGATTGTTTAGTGTTGATATTGTCCTAAAGAGCGTAGTGCAAGCCAAAAGTTCTCTCCTGCGCTCATAGGGGCAATGAAACAAACAAAAATTATAAATTAATATGAAAAAAGTAATCTTTCTCTCCATTGCAATCATTACAACTTACTCTTGTGGAAGGTTTGGCAATGAAGACAAAAAGAAGGTAAGTGAAGAGCGCATTGTTTGTATTTCAAAACAATACAGCGAGATTATCTATGCGCTCGGCGCAGAAGAAAATATAGTTGCCGTGGATGTTTCCAGTACATATCCACCAGAAATCAAAGACTTGCCAACCATTGGCTACCATCGCGCGCTGGCAGCGGAACCCATTCTTTCCATGAAACCGACATTAATTCTGGAGGATAACAATATTGGTCCTGAACATGTGGTAACACAATTAAAAGATTTAAAAATTCCGATGAAACAGTTTGGGCATTATGAAAATACTATTGCCGGAACAGATTCTTTAATTCGAGAAATGGGCAGCTATTTTCACAAAGAAGAAAAAGCCGAGGAACTTACCAAAAAGCTGAATTCTGACATGAATTATGCAAAACAGCAAGCCCTTTGGTATGAAAAAAAACCAAAGGTGTTGGTAATCCATTTTGGGCAGGCTAACAACATTTATCTGGTAATGACAAAAAACAGCACCGCCGCAAAATTAATCGATTGGGCAGGTGGCGAAATGGCCGTTGACGGCGAACGGGGCATGACCCAATTTTCTCCTGAAGTGGTTGCCAAAAGCGACCCGGATGTCATTCTGCTTACTGATTTTGGGTACGATAAATTAGGTTCCACAGAAGAAGTGGGAACATTGCCCGGCATTTCCAGTACCCGTGCGTTTAAGGAAGGTAAAGTTTATCGTGTGGAGGAACACGATATGGTGTATTTAGGACCAAGAACCGGAAAGAATATTATAGAACTGCAAAAATTGATACACGAGGGTGAAGAACCACAATCGCTATAGCGCCACATTCCCAATTCTGGCAATACTATTAGCGGTCATTGCCTTTTTCTCCATTCGGTATGGGGCGGTAAGTATTTCTTTGGATGAAATTTTTTCTTCATTCAAGAATTATTTTTCCTCCCCTGAAAATATGGATCTCACCGAACGCATCTTTATGGAAATACGTTTGCCACGGGCCATTCTCTGCATATTCGTTGGGGCAAGTTTGGCCGTAGGCGGAACACTTCTACAAGCCCTTTTCAGAAACCCCATTGTTGAACCCGGCCTAATCGGCACTTCCTGCGGGGCGGCATTTGGAGCAGCACTTTATTTTGCTTTGGGAGCGACTCTCGGCTTTAGCGTGGGCAAATGGACCCTGCCTTTGGCGGCCTGTCTTGGCGCATTATTATCCACAGGTTTGGTTTTTTTCCTTTCGCAATCGCGCAATAGCGGTAAAAGTTCCATCGTAGCACTGTTGCTTACGGGTATTGCCATAAACGCTTTGTTTTTAAGCGGGGTGGGCTTTTTGAGTTATATAGCTCGTGACCCTCAAGCGCGGTCTATCGTATTTTGGAATCTCGGAACCTTGAGCGGCGCCAATTGGACTTCCGTTTTAATTGTTGGAATTTCAACTATTGGAACGATTTTGATTTCCCTCCGCTACGCGAAACACCTCAACGCACTGATGATTGGCGAGGAAGAAGCGCAGTTTCTCGGTGTAAACATTAAAAGTCTAAAATGGAAAATTCTGCTCATAAATGTAATAATGGTGGCAGTTGCTACTGCCTTTGTAGGGATTATCAGTTTTGTAGGCTTGATAGTGCCGCATTTGTTAAGAATTATCAATGGCAGTGACAATCGCTTTTTGATTCGCAACAGTGCCCTTTTGGGAGGAATTCTTCTTTGCGTAGCAGACTTGATTTCACGAATGGCACTTCGTCCGGCGGAATTGCCCATCGGCATTGTGACTTCAGTAGTTGGCGTTCCTATTTTCATCTTTTTGCTTCAGCGTAAAAATTATTTCTTCTGAAAATGATAAAGGCCACCAACATATCGTACAAAATAGGAAGCAAAACAATTCTGAAGGATATTTCGGTAAATTTTGAACCAGGGAAAATAAACCTCATCCTCGGGCCCAATGGCGCAGGTAAATCAACATTAGTAAAAGTAATCTGCAACCAACTGAAACCGCAGGAAGGCACCGTTTTTTATGAAGAAAAAAACATCCGTAATACTTCCGTGGCAGAACTCGCCAAAGTACGGGCCGTGCTTTCGCAAAACACCGAGCTCGCTTTTCCCTTAAAAGTAAAGGAAGTAGTGATGATGGGCCGCTATCCGCATTTTTCGGTAAATCCTACCTCGAAAGATGAGCAAGCAATAAAGGAAGCAATGCAGTTTTTTGATGTTGAAGCAATGGCAGACCGCGATTATTTAACGTTAAGCGGAGGCGAAAAACAGCGTGTTCACTTTGCGCGCGTGGTTTCGCAAATTTGGTATCCTTCGGAAAATGGTTGCAGATATTTGGTTTTGGACGAGCCACTCACTTTTTTGGATGTGCATTACCAATTTCAGTTTATGCACAAGCTACGCGAACTTTTAAAGCAAAAGGATTTGGTGATTGTTGGGGTAGTGCACGATTTAAACCTAGCGGCAAAATTCGCCGATCATTTGGTTTTGCTGAACCATGGCGAACTGCTGGCCGCCGGAAGTAAAGAAAAAGTGCTCAATGCTGAAAATATGAAAACCGCCTACCGTTTGGAACCGGTAATCCATCAGGATGAGCGGGGTATGTATTTGTTTTTTGAATAAAAAAGCTTCCGATCAAAAACATTTGGTATATTTAAAAACCTTCAACGTTGTATAGTGAATAATCAAACCGTTAGCGAAATTGCGAATAATATTGCCCCCATTATTTTGGAAAACAATACTATTACAAAAAAGGCTATATGGCAGATTGGATTTGGAACGCTGCCACAGAAAAAGGCATAAACGAATTGACTATAGATATTTTAAATTATAAAATCCACCCAAGAGAGTTACAGTTAAAACCCCTTGTCATTTTTCTTCCCAAACTAAAAGAAAAGATAAATAAACAATTGGAAAGGGAAGGGTTCTCGCCTGACTTTATAATAGACGCAAAATTTCACATTAAAATTTTAGAAACCGAAAATACCCTTCGCTGCACTCCTATTCTAAGGGATCGCAAAGAAAAAACGTATTTGGGCAATGTACATTTTGAACACCCCTACGACAATAATTTTGAAGTATTTAATTCCCGTTCGGAAAACGACATGGACTGGGAAAATGAAGCAGACAATGCTTTAAATACTTCAGAATGGTTTGGAGCCATCCTTAGGTATGTCTTCTATTTTGGCAAACGCCATTTTAACACCTTTTACAACCAAAAACAACTAAAAAAAAATGCCCTCGTAGGTTATTTGTTTCAAATAATTTTGATTGTACTTTTCTTTTATTTGTTCTACTTGTATTCAACTAATCATTAAGAAGTCTATTTAGTCTTAAGCCATCTCTACTAACTTTACCAGCGTACGATAATTTCGTGTAGTAGCAGCAACCTGTAGCTTTTTCTCAAAGAAGTTATTGGTCAATTTGGCTTTGCCAGCGCCATTTTTATAGTATATATAAACACATTCGGGCGTTATTACAAATTCCTCATCCGGATAGCTGAGATTCGCTATGGCTTCCATTAATTCAATTTTAGGTGGCGCGGCGAGCAACATAAAATACGCCTCAGTTTTCTTTGTTTCCTCAAAGGGGCAATCCTTTAAAATTTTATCTACCCCACCGCAACTTTTCACCAAAACGGGAACTTCCCATTCAAACCGTTTTTCTATTTCCTGTGAAATTTTTCCTTCAAGATTCTTTCCATTCTTTGCCGAAAAAACCACATTCCCGCTTTGAATGTAAGTAGTCACGTTTTCAAACCCCAAATCCTCAAAAAGAAGTTTCAGGTCGGCCATCTTTAGTTTTTTATGACCGCCAACATTAATGCCGCGCAGAAGAGCGATGTGTTTTGTCATATCTTAAATTCATGACCATCAGGATAAACTCTATAAATATATATTTGTCCATTTAAAAACATATAGTGAATAGCATATTTAAAATTTTCCAGATTTGCGATGCGTATCTTTTTATATTTAATTTGATACATTTCGGGCATTAACAATATTAAGTCTTCGTGCCGAAACAAATCATCCAAAAAGTCATCTCCCTTTCCAAAAAGATCAAAGTAACATTTAGCCTTATGTATATCAATTAGTGATTGCTCACTATACTCAACTTTATCGGCCATAGCGTTTTCTAACTTCTTCAGAGGAAATCCATTTTATCTCACCATTTTCCTGCCTTTTCAGCATATCATCCATCATAGCTTTATACTCTTCCGAAGGTTCTGAAAAATACAATGCCCTATCCTCAATCATAAATTCAAGATAATTTTTTAAGGAACGTTTTTGAAGTTTTGCCTGCTCCTCGAGAATAGCTATCGTTTTGTCTTCCAGTTCTATCAATTTTTTTGTCTTTCCCATTATATATAGATTATATATCAAATATATACAAATACACCCTAAAATCCAATAAAGTATTTACAGATTTTGTGAAACGATAAACCCGCCCGTCCAGGCATTCTGAAAATTGAACCCGCCCGTAATGGCATCTATATTTAAAACCTCTCCGGCAAAATAAAGGCCGTCAATCTTTCGGCTTTCAAAGGTTTTGAAGTTCACTTCCTTTAAATCTACACCGCCGGCGGTAACAAATTCTTCCTTAAACGTACTTTTCCCCACAACCTCAAAAACTCCAGCCGTAAGTTGGTTTGCCAGGTTCTGAAGATTCTCCCGCGTGGCATCGGCCCAAGTAAGCGTTTCCATAATTCCGGCAGCTTTTACGAGACTCTGCCATAAACGTTTCGGAAGTTCAAATTGCGCATTTTTAAAAATCGTCTGTTTTCCTTGCAATGTTTTCAAGTTTTTCAAAGCATCGAAAACTTCTTCTTCGGAAAGGGTATTCAACCAGTTCACTTCAATATTGAAATGGTAGTTTAAAGGCTCCAACATTCGTGCGCCCCAAGCAGAGAGTTTTAAAATTGCGGGGCCGCTCATTCCCCAATGGGTTATCAGCAAAGGACCATTGCTTTCCAAAAGAATTTTTCCGCTATCACCTATAATTTTTACGGAAGCATCCGTGCTTAAACCGGGTAAGTCTATGATTCGCGAATCCTTAATATTGAATGTAAAAAGGGAAGGCACGGCAGGAACAATGGTATGTCCCAAATCTTCCAAAAGCTTCCAAATCTTCGGATTGCTGCCAGTAGAGACCACAATTTTTTCTGCGGAAAAAGTATCGGTCGTAGTATTTATGGTGAAACGATTTTCCTCATTTTGAATTTCTTTTACAGATTGGTTGAGAAGAATTTCGACGCCCAATCTTTTCGCTTCCGAAAGAAAACAATCAATTATCGTTTGTGAAGAATCTGAAACCGGAAACATGCGGCCATCCGCTTCAATTTTGAGTTCCACGCCCCTTTTTTCAAACCATTCAATAGTATCGCCCGTCATAAAGGAATGGAATGGGCCCAAAAGTTCCTTTTCGCCACGCGGATAATTTTGTGTCAATTCCTTCGGAAGAAATTCGCCGTGGGTCACATTGCATCTCCCACCACCGGAAACCTTCACTTTCGTAAGCACTTCCTTTCCACGTTCAAGAATAATTATTTTAAGTTTCGGATTGTTTTCCGCAGCATTGATTGCCGTAAAAAATCCCGCAGCACCGCCACCAATTATTATGACATCGGCCTGTTTCAAACGGTAATTTTTTCATCAGCAAAACTTTCGCAAAGGGCGATTGTTTCCTTTACGTCATCTAGCGTAGTGCGCGGATTTATTAAGCACATCCTTAAAACTACTTGTCCGTTAAGTACCGTAGTTACGAGCAAGGCCTGTTTTGAATCGACCACACTTTTGGAAATGCGTTGATTGAGCGCATCCAGTTTTTTTTCTGAAAGTTTGTTGCCAATGGGATTATATCGGAAATTAATAACCGCCAATGTAGCTGGTGAAATGACTTCCCAATTGGAGCTTTTTCGAAGAAATGCTTCCGTGGCTTCAGCAAGTTTTACATTGTACGTAATGGCTTTTCTGAACTCACCCATTCCAAAGGTTTTTACTGACATATAAAATTTCAGTGCACGAAATCGTCGCGTCAATTCTATTCCGTGATCGTAAAAATTTATTTCGGAAGTATTGCCTTCAATATCACGCAGATATTCAGGTTTTTCGGTGAAAGTTCCTTTCAGCCATTTGTGGTTTTTCACCAAAAGACAGCCAATTTCATAGGGCTGGAAAAACCATTTATGAGGATCGACAGTTAAGGAATCGGCTTTTCCTATTCCCTTTAAAAGTTGTTTCCCATTTTCGGCAAGAATTGCAAATCCACCGTAAGCGCCGTCAATGTGGAACCAAATGTCTTCTTTTTTGCAGATTTTCGCAATGTCTGAAAGCGGATCGACCGTGCCCGTATTTGTGGTCCCTGCCGTTGCAATCAGGCAGAAAGGCTGCAGGCCTTCCAATCTATCTTTTGCGATTGCATTTTTTAACTTATTCAGTGAAAATTTAAATTCGCTGTCCGTTGGAATTATACGAATTTGCTCCTTTCTAAAACCGAGTACGCGAATTGCCTTTATATTTGAAGAGTGTGCCTGATCGGAAAGATAAATTACTGCATTACTAAAATCATCGCCACACTTCACTTTTCGAGCAGTAACCAAGGCCGTCAAATTTGCCATAGACCCTCCGCTTGTAAAAATTCCGCCGCCTTTTTTCTGTGGAAACCCGAACATTTTCAGTAGCCAGTTCATCGCCGTAATCTCCATCTGTGCAGCCGCAGGAGAAGCCGCCCAGCCGCCGGAAAATATATTAAAGCCCGAAGCCAAACTATCGGCCATCGCGCTAATATAGTTGCTAGGGCCAGGAACAAAGGAATAGGATTTGGGGTGCGAAACGATGTTGCTTTTGGTCATCACTTCGTCCAAAACAAAATTTAAAACTTTTCTAGGATCGCTAGCTTTTTCGGGCGCATCTTCAAGAAACAAGGCTTCCATTTCCTCACGGGAACCGGAGACAACGGGTAGTTTTTCATGCTGCGTTGCAAAATGTTCCACAATGGCATCAACCACTTCGTAACCGTAGGTTTTCATTTCGTCCTTGCTCAATTCAAGCGTAGCTTTATTCTGAATATTCACTTCTGTATTTTTATTTTTTTGAAAGTGCAAAATTACGGTTTTACGAAGGGAATAAAAGGCTTTAAGCCAATAAAAAATGCCTTGACGAAAAGCCAAGGCATTTTGACAAAACTGTCTGGTTGGACGTTTATTCTACAATTATCTTCTTCGTAACATTTTGTATATCGTTACTAAAGTTCACAAAATATAAACCTGAAGGAAGATTTATATGTAAAGTGTTTTGCCCTTCAGAAATGGTTTCCGAAGAAATCAAATTACCTTGAATTCCATAGACCGTAACTTTTTCAAAAGAATAAACATTATTGAAATTGATTTCGTTTTTAACCGGATTGGGATAAAATCTGAAGTTTTCAACCGCATTATCGGCAACTCCCAAAATACCGCATAGAAATGGAGTAAAAGTCACTTCACCTAAATTTGAATCGTCTACGCTGTGAAAGATTACATCCTCCACCTGCTGCTCGGTGCTTTGTTGGCCCTCTATCCAGCAGTTGTTCTTTGCTAAAATTGGATTTGCGGTATTGTTGTAAAGCGCATAAATTTCACCACCGTTACCGTTTTCTGCAAACGTATTATTGCCTGGATTACTTGCATCGTCGCCAAGGTTTATTGTAGCCTCACCCTGCAAAGTAATTCCCCAAAGATTTCTTCTAATTTCGTTCCCGGAAACAATTACATCTTCACTAATCGATGAACTATTAAGGTTGATACCGCTTCCGCCAAGGTTAGGATCTCCCTGGATGTTGTTGTCTTCAATAATATTGTTTGTAATTTCCGCAGAATCGTTTATTCCAAGCATTGTGATTCCGTAGCGATTTCCGCGAATGATGTTGTTATCAATAACTACATTTACATTGCCGCCCACAAAGTTGGCAATGGCAATACCACCGGCTTGTTCTAAAGCAGGATCGCCTATGATTGTGTTTTGGATAATCTCCAAAGGCTCATTGGCCAAGGTTGTACCCAAATTTATTTGTGGACGGTTGCTATTGGCTTGGTTGTTCCCTTCAATCATATTATTGAAAATATATGCTGAAACCGCAGAATTTGCCGCGGAACCGATTGCAGGATTTTCGTTAAAAGAAATAGTATTATTCGTAATCTGTGGCATACCGCGCGAAAGTTGGATTACTGCACTTGTAGTCGCGCCCGATACGTTATTTGTGAGCGTACAGCCATCTATCGAAAACGTTTCTGTCAAAACGCGAAGTCCGCCGCCGTATTGAATGGTTGCATTATTGATATCGATTTCTGAAAACTCTTCAAAACGGAAACCTTCGTAAGGGGCGTTTTCATCCAAGGCAGTTATGGTTACCGCGTTTGAATTTACCGTAAAAGTTCCAAAAACTGTTACCAGTTTTGCATCATCAATTAAAAGCGTCAAATCTGAATCTATTATTACCGTATCGTTTTCTGAAATAGTAAGATTTCCCAAAAGCGTGTATTCATTTCCAGAAATTGTAATTGTTGTGGGACTTGCCGCTGCAATATCGGCCAGAGTCCAAGTTACGCCAGTATTTGGGGTGGTGTAATCTTGGGCAATTGCGAATGTGAAGGTTAAAAAGATTAATAATGTACTGAGGATAATTTTTTTCATGGGTTTATTTTTTTTGAAGTCGTAAAAATAGGAATATGCATTTAAGCAAAAAAGATATTTGTAGTCTTTAGCATTTTGAAAAAACTTAAATTTGAAGAATGGTATTATATGTTTTAATAATCTTCTTTATAATCAGCCCCTTTTTTCCTGCTACCGGAAATCCGCATTGGTTTTTTAGAACTGCTGATTTTGTAAGGCTTCAATCGTTATTTATCCAACTTATATTATTGGGTTTGTTTCTCTATTTTGAAGAAAAATTTACTGCCTTTAGTTGGATATTGCTTGTGGCGCTGATTGTAACCATGTTGTATCAACTTTACAAAGTATTTCCCTACAGTTCCCTTTTTCCAAGAAGAAGGTCGCACGCCGCAAGTGATAGCCATGTTTCAATTTTAGCTGGAAATGTTTTGCAGACAAATTCCTGCTACCCAGATTTTTTAAATGAAGTAAAACGCTTCGACCCAGATTTGGTGCTCACTATGGAATCCAACAAAGATTGGGAAAACTGTCTTTCTGAAATTGAAAAAGAGTATCCTTTCACAGTAAAAATACCATTGGAAAATTTTTATGGAATGCATCTTTATTCAAAAAAGGAATTAAAAAACGTGGAAGTGAAATACCAGATTGAAGATGATAAACCTTCAATCTTTTTCGATTTTCCGTTGGAAGGAAATCCTCCTATCTTTTTCTGTTGCCTGCATCCCGCACCACCCAGCCCCACAGAAAATGAAACTTCAAAAGAGCGCGATGCCGAACTGATGCTAACCGGAAAAAGAATTCGTGATTTGGACAAACCTACCGTGGTTTGCGGTGATATGAACGATGTGGTTTGGAGCCGCACCACGCGACTTTTCAAAAAAATGACCGGTATGATCGATCCACGTGTGGGTCGGGGTTTTTTTTCAACCTTTCATGCAAACTATTTCTTCCTTCGCTTTCCTTTGGACCATCTTTTTCACACCCGCGATTTATACGTAGGTAAAATGGTTCGTTCCAAAAATTTTGGCAGTGATCATTTCGCTATGTATTATGAAATTCATCACAAAAAAAAAGTCCAGACCCCAAAGAACCCTAAGCTGAACGGGGAACAAAAAGAAGAAATAGAGGAATTAATTGAAAACGGAAAAGACAATCAATAAAAAAGCTCCCCGAGAATGGGAAGCTTTTAACTTGTACAGGCGGAGAGACTCGAACTCTCACACCGTAAGGCACTAGATCCTAAGTCTAGCGTACATTTGCCCAAACAGTACCAAAGCCACTCATTTTCAATTGATTATATAATATGTCATTTTTTTTGATATCATCTAATATCAATTGATTTCAATATTTGTTGTACCTATGTTGTACCTATGTTGTACCCAGAGAAACTAATAAATTTGTATCTTTAGGGAAACTTCTTGGTAAACTAAACATTCAAAATTGAATGTTGTACCTATGTTGTACCTGATTTGGCTTTCGTACGCAAAACAGGTCAATTATGTCATCAAACGCTAAAATAGTTCTTCGCAAAAAGCCTAATAAAGAAGGCTTGTATCCTCTCGCCATACGTATTACAAAAAATCGTCGCTCAACATACCAATATATAGGTCACTACATTGAATTGGAAGATTGGGATGAAAAGAATATTCGGGTTAAGAAATCACACATAAATTTCAAAACCTTGAACAATTTGTTATCCTTGAAACTTTCTGAATTAAACAATGCTCTTATTACGCTTCAATCCGAACATAAAGATGCTTCTGCCAATCAAATTAAGAAGGAAATATATTCCTCCGGTATCAATGCTACATTCTTTGAATTAGCACAAGAACATCTTGACGATTTAGAAAGTACAGAAAAGCTAAATCGTTTATCTACTGATAAAGCGTGGTTGAGCTTTATTATAAAATATCACAATTCGAAACAATTGTCTTTTCAAGAAATTGATGAACGTTTTCTTAAAAAACTGATGTTAACTTTAAAAGTTAAGTACTCCCTGTCTGAAACCTCAATAATGAACATTTTGGTATTTGTAAGGCTATTATTTAACAGAGCAATTAAATACAAAATTGTAAGCAGAGAATTATATCCCTTCGGTGGCGATAAAATAAAAATCAAATTTCCTGAGACTACCAAAGTAGGACTAAATATTTTAGAGATTAAACAAATTGAAAATTTGATAAATCTCAAACCTTCTGAAATGCATACTAGAAATGTCTGGCTTTTTAGTTTCAATTTTGCTGGTATGCGGGTTTCTGATGTTTTGCGAACAAGATGGTCGGATATTTATGATAACAGATTGCATTATAGAATGCATAAAAACGCAAAGCTTCTATCATTAAAAATCCCTGAAAAAGTATTGAAGATTTTGGACCAATATAGAGACGATAAAAGAAGTGATGATGATTTTGTTTTCCCTGAATTGAAAAAGGCAGACCCTGAAAATGCGAAAGATTTATATAACAAGAGAAAAACTGCTACAAAGAGGTTTAATGACAATCTAAAATCAATCTCTAAAAAGGCTAAAATAAATAAGAAAATAACGATGCACATAGCACGGCATAGTTTTGGAAATATTGCTGGGGATGCCATTCATCCGTTGATGCTACAGAAATTATATCGCCATAGTGATTTGAAAACCACCTTGAACTATCAAGCCAATTTCATCCATAAAGAGGCAGATGATGCATTGGATAGTGTTATAAACTTTTGAGGAAATAAATAATTGAAGAGCGGATATTTTATTGCTATAAGTAGTTTAGCATATTCAAAATATCCGCTCTTTACGATTTTCAATTACAGATTTAATCTCTCCTAAATAGAAACTAATTTTTAATTGGATTTGCTAATTTTTGATTGAAGCATTTAACTAACATTTTATAAAGTTCTGGATGTTTCTTTTTGAGCAAATCTGGGCGCTCGAAGAAATATTCTGAAGCTACTGCAAAGAATTCTGCTTGGTTTGTACCACTATATTTTCTGATATCAGAATGGTTGTCGTTTATGGCTTCTATTTCCTTATGAATTAAATTCAGCCAAGGTATTGCATATTGATGTTCTAATAATCGCTCTGGAACGCCATCTGTTCTATCATCCAGCTTATCAATAAGGTGTACAAATTCGTGTATGCCTGTATTGCTTTTATCTGTTGTGTTTCTAAAACCGTGATACAATGCTTTTTTAGATAAAATCATTTGTTTCTCAAAACGTCCGTTCCCGACTATCCCACCAATATTGCGCGAGTTATCCTTACTGCTAAATTGCATATCTTCATTAAAATTATCTGGGTATAAGAGGATTCCACTTAAATTAGTGTAATGCCATTCTTTAAAGCCGAAAACAGGAATTACCGCACTTGCTGCAATTAAAATTTTGTCTAATTCTTCCAATTCAAACTGCACGCCATCTATATAAACCTCACTTAAAAACTGCATCATTTTTTGTTGAAAAACAAGTTGCCTGCCTTTTGAAAGATTTTTATAATAAAGAACATTCTCCATTAATAATTTGTGCCAATGCTCTGGAAATGGCTTTACGCTATGCCGTTTCTCTTTTCGATAAAAATGAATAGCAAACAGAAGAATCACAACCAAAATTAAAATATAAACCATATTATAGCGAGGTATTAATCTACAGGTTCCGCTTTAAAGCCTACCTTTTGCAAGGTAGCCTTTACATCTTCTTCTGAAGCACCATCGCTTTCTATGGTTAAAATTTTATCAGGATTAGCGGTATCCACTTCCCAACTTTCGACACCTTCTTGCTTGTTTAAAAAAGGGGTCACTTTTGATACACAACCACCACAATTGATATTTGTTTTAAATTTTAAAGTTTTCATTGTATTTGAATTTATAATTAATATTAAAGTTTTACTCCTTTAAGCCTTAAACTATTTAGAACTACAGACACGCTACTGAAAGCCATTGCCATTCCTGCTATCATTGGGTCTAATAAGAACCCATTTACGGGATACAAAACGCCTGCTGCAATTGGAATACCAATGAGATTATAAATGAATGCCCAAAATAGATTCTGACGTATGCCCAACACCGTTCTTTTTGATAATTCCAGCGCTTTTGGGATGGATCGTAAATCTGATGTTATCAAGGTCATTTTTGCTACGTCCATCGCTATATCTGAACCTTTTCCCATTGCAATACTCACATTGGCTTGCGCCAAAGCCTGGGAATCATTAATACCATCGCCAACCATTGCGACTATCTTTCCGTCCGCCTGCAATTTTTCAACAAAAGCTGCCTTGTCCGAAGGCATTACTTCGCCTTGGTAATTTGTTATTCCGACTTGTTTTGCGACAGCAGATGCGGTTTTATTATTATCTCCTGTAAGCATATAAACCTCAATACCTCTTTCCTGAAGCGTTACTATGGCCTTTTCTGAAGTTTCCTTAATCTTGTCTGCAATGGCGAGTATCGCCAGCACTTGTTTTTCATTACCAAAGAATATGACCGTTTTAGCCTGCTCTTCGAGACTTTCCGCTGTTTGCATTAAAGTAGCGTCGATTTGAATATTCTTTTCGACCATTAGTTTATGGTTGCCCACATAATATTTTGAACCATTCTCTGATTGCGCCTTTACACCTTTTCCTGTAATGCTTTCGAAGGAAGTAATTTCTGCTTGTTCAATATTTTCTTCTTTCAAATGATTGACGACCGCTTCTGCCAAAGGATGTTCTGATTGTGCTTCGATAGCCAAAAGAATTTTTTTGTATTCATTGCTATTTTCAAGTTTATCCTTCCAAAGCATATCAGTTACTAATGGTTTTCCTTCAGTAATTGTCCCTGTTTTATCCAGAATTACGGCATTTACTTTATGACCGAGCTCTAAACTTTCGGCATCCTTTATCAAAATATTGTTTTCGGCTCCCTTGCCGATACCCACCATTATAGCGGTAGGCGTTGCCAAGCCCAATGCACAGGGACAAGCGATAACCAATACGGCTACAGAAGTCAATAAGGCTTGCGAGAAGCCATTGTCGCCACCTACTGACATCCAGACGATGAATGTAATAATAGATATAGCCAATACGACAGGAACAAATATTCCAGCAATTTTATCGACCAGTTTCTGAACAGGTGCTTTGCTTCCTTGGGCTTCCTGAACCATTTTAATGATTTGGGACAATAAGGTTTCTCCACCTACTTTTTCGGCAGTAAATTGAAAACTCCCTTTTTGATTTACCGTGCCTGCAAATACCTTTTCATCCTTTATTTTTTCAACAGGAACAGGTTCTCCCGTAATCATACTTTCATCTACATACGAGCTTCCTTTAGATACTTCTCCATCCACAGGAATCTTTTCTCCCGGACGCACTAAAATGGTCTGACCTACTTGAACAGACGAAATAGGAATTTCCTTTTCTTCACCATTCTCAATAATTTTCAACGTTTTAGGCTGTAGTCCCATTAATTTTTTAATGGCTGAAGATGTATTTGACTTTGCCTTTTCCTCCAATAGTTTCCCCAAGGAAATAAAGGTTATAATTACCGTTGCCGCCTCATAATAAACGTGAGGCTCGATACCACGATTCAACCAAAATTCAGGAAAAAAAGTGTTGAACACACTAAACAGAAAAGCGATTCCTGTACTCAAGGCTACAAGCGTATCCATATTTGATTTACCGTGTTTGGCTTGCTTGAAAGCATTGATGAAAAAGCTACGACCGAACCAAAAAAGAATTGGAAAAGTCAACACCAAAGAAATCCACTTACCTGGTTCCCATTGCATAAAAAACATTCCTAATACAAAAATGGGAAGGGTAAGTATGGCCGACCAGATAGTACGGTTTTTTATGTCTTGATAATGTTTTTGTTGAAGTTCTTGTTGCACTTCAGAAGGATTCTCCGCATCAATAATAATATCATAACCCACTTCACGAAGTGCATTTTGAAGTTGATTAGGACTCAACTCTTTGTCATACTCTACAAGAACAGAACTGCTCGCAAAGTTTACGCTTGCATCAAATACGCCATCTGTGTGTTTTAAAACGGATTCAACGCTTGCTGCGCAAGATGCGCAGGTCATACCTGTAACTGGGAATGATTCTTTTATTCCCTGTTTAACATTCTTTTTTTCGGTTTCAAATATGTTGATTGTCTCCATAAACCCATTCTTATTTGTACACTGCAAATTTCAGGATTAAAGGACTTTAATGTGTTACGTTATATGCTGAATGATTTGTAGAATTTGCTGATTAAAAGAATATCTGAATTTAATATGTTTATTTACTCAAATTTAATATTCTTAAAGCACCTTGAATTACTAAAACAAAGACAATCGTTCCTATAATCAAATCTGGTTTATTGGAATTCAACCAGTAAACTAAAAGTCCAGCAATAATTACACCTGTATTTATAATTACATCATTTGAAGTAAAAATCATACTTGCTTTCATATGTGCCTCATCTTTACTCTTTGACTTTTGCAAAATGTAAAGACAAATTCCGTTTGCTATAAGTGCAAATATCGAAACGATAATCATTGTGGAAAAGTCGGGAAGTTTTTCCGCTCCGAAAAAACGCCTTAAAACTTCCAAAAATCCTATTGTAGCAAGTATTATTTGAAAATATCCTGCAATTTTAGCTATTCTTTTCTTTTTGATTAATGTGCCACCTATTGCAAATAAGCTAATTCCATAAACGAAACTGTCTGCTAGCATATCTAAACTATCGGCAACAAGTCCCATTGATTCAGAAATCAGTCCTGTTGCCATTTCAATAACAAAGAAAGCAAAGTTTATTCCGAGAACCGTCCAAAGTAATTTCTTTTGGTTTTTATGTTCTTTGAATTCGATTTGGTCTGTTTCTTCTGTTGTGAGTAATTTTCCGCCTAAATTAAGTTGTAAAATTGATTGTTCTATTTCATCAATTTGACCTTTGTGAAAAACGGTCAGTTTTCGGTTAGTAATATCAAAATCGAGATTCGCTATACTCGAAACCCCATCCAATTTCATTCGGATTAGATTTTCTTCCGAAGGGCAATCCATTTGGGTTATTTCAAATATTGATTTTAGCATTTATTTCTTTTATTAAATTTAAATCTCATCCAAGGATTTTCGGTTTTTGTCCATCGATTTCTTAAACTGTGATGGTGTCATCCCAGTAATTTTCTTGAACTGATTGCTTAAATATGCAACGCTACTATAATGTAGTTGAAAAGCTATTTCACTTAAGGTTAATTCATCGTAAACTATGAGTTCTTTTACACGTTCAATTTTTTGGTTGATGATATATTGCTCAAACGTGATGCTTTCTACTGACGAGAATAGGGAACTTAAATATTTGTAATCCAAATTAAGTTCACCACTTATAATATCTGCCCATTTTAAATCGGTTTCGTCGTTGGAATGATGTATTTTCTCAACAACCAAAGTTTTCATTTGCTCAATAAGTTGACTTTTACGGTCGTCAATCAAACTAAAGCCAGAATTTTGAAGAGCTTTGGAAAGATTATTTTTGGTTTTGGCATTCAATGTTGAAAGTAATTTGACCTCCCCCAATTTTATAGAAACATACGGTATTTCAAGAAGTTCCAAAATATTGGATACTGCCGAAATACATCTTGGGCAGACCATATTTTTTATGTGGATAGTCTCATTCATATTTTATCTGTATCAAAATAATATCAATCCGGATTTGTATAGAGAGTAATAAACAGCTAGTAATGCCGCTGCTATAAAAATTAATACTATCACAACCACAGCAATGATTTTGTCTTTTTTTGATATATCACTTTTGGGATGATGTTTTATTCCTTCATTTTTTCGGGAGTGTTCATTAAAGTGTGTCATCGTTATCATTTAAAAAATCAAGATGACTAATTCAAACTACTCAATTAATAATAATTTCAATCTATTGTATGGTTTCTGTTACTTCACCACAGGTTAACATTGCTTCTCCATAGTATGGGTTTCTTATCTCTTTTTCCAAACTTATCCAATATGCGCCCTTATTATTATCGGCCATAGGGCAAAACTCGATGTAAACTTCTTGGTCAACTCCAAAAAGCTGCACACTACTTATCATATGGGCAGAAAGATGCTTGAAATGTCCTCTTTGTGTTGCTATTTCGGAACTGTTCCCAATGGCATTAGCAGATGCCTTTATCTCCTTTTGAATAGTCATCCAATGGTTATGCGCTTTTTCATCAGATAACAACTTCATATCCACTTTAGTTAAAGACTGGCTTATTTGCTTTCCTGCTTGTTGAGCATTTTTGGCATTATCGTTAACCAAGGCGTCCTTTAAGAGGATATAGTCTTTAAAAACCTGCTTTAACTGATTTTGAAATTTGCCTGAAACCGTTATCCTTTCTTTCATTTCTGAATGATTGGCTTTATCTGCATTTTCTCCAATACTGCCTTCTTGCATACCCAAATGACCTTCGTGGCCAGTCATCGTTTTACCGCCAGCTGTATTCATCATACTTTTTTTGCCTTGTAACTGGGCAGCAGCATCCACGGTAAATGTTCCGTTGGTTACCACCTCTTCGCCGTTGTTCAGACCTTCCACAATTGTGTACACGTTGCCATTTTTAGTCCCCAAGGTTACTTGGCGCATTTCAAAAATAGGTTCGTTTGGATTTGTTTTTACATACACCAAAGACCTGCTTCCCGTCCATAAAACAGCAGTGGCCGGAACGGTTATCTGGGATTGGGTAGAAGTTCCTTTCGACATCTGCACTTTTGCTGAAACGAACATTCCGGGTTTCAACAAATCTTCTTTGTTGTTTAAAGTGGCACGAACTGCAACGGTTCTGGATTTTGTATTCAATGTTGGGTCTATAAAAGATACCGTTGCCTCAAATTCCTTATTGGGATAGGCATTGGTGGTCACTTTTATTTTTTGACCTTCCTTAAGTTGGGAAATTTGGTTTTCATACGCATCGAACATTGCCCAAACCGTTCCTAAATCGCTTACTTTTAAGATGGGTTGTCCTTGCTTTACGTAGTCGCCTTCCTCTGCCATTTTTTGGGAAACCGTACCTGAAACTGTGGCATAAATGGGGAAATTTTCCCGCACTTTTCCCGAGCTTTCAATTTGGTTGATTTGGCTTTCTGAAAGTTTCCATAATTTTAATTTATTGTGAACCGCCTTGTATAAGGCAGGTTGCGATGCTTTCATAGATGCTGCTGTTAAAAGCTCCTGTTGCGCAGCAACAAGTGTGGGTGCATAAATAGTTGCCAACAATTGCCCTTTGCGAACTTCCTCTCCCGTGAAATTGACATTCAGCTTTTCGATTCGGCCTTCAAAATAACTTGCCTGTACTGAATTGGCTTCTTCGTTGGCCATTATTTTTCCGGAAAGGGATAAAGTGTTATTGTCAGTCTCGGAAACATTGCCAACAACGGTGGTTTGGATATTTGCCAATGCCATTGCGTTATCGGACATTTTTATTTCGTTCATTGCCAGTCCGTCTGCGCCTGTTTCCGCAGGAATCAAATCCATACCACAGATAGGGCAATCGCCTGGTTCGGGTTGCATAATCTGTGGATGCATTGAGCAGGTCCACATTTGTTTTTGGGTCGCTGAATTCTCGCTCATATCGGAAACGTTTTTGGTGTTTTCGAGACTATCAGTAGAACTGCCAAAAAAGACGTAGCCCAATACCAATCCTATAATTAAAATGGCGATGTAAATAATGTACTTTTTCATAATATATTTGCTTAATTCTTTGTAAAACCCAACAGATTTTTAAGACCTGTTAGGTTTTAGTAATTATAATTATTCTGCCGCTTGCAAGCGCTTTATCATTGCTTTCATTTCAGCTATTTCTTTTTCTTGTGCTTTAATAATATCATCTGCCAATTTACGTACTTCAGGGTCTTTGATGTCTGCTCTTTTACTCGTTAAAATAGCAATAGAATGGTGTGGAATCATCGCCTTCATATAAAGAACGTCACCAATAATGGGTGCTTGAGCCCTTACCAAGCCATATGCACTAACAAAAAGTATCAAACTACCCAATAGGACAGCGATGTTCTTCTTCTTATTTTGGTACATTTTGCGCATAAAGAACCACATTATCACGGCCATACAGGCTATTCCCAAACAGGCCATATAAAAGCGGGTTAGACTGAAATAGACGTGGTCTATTTCATAACTGTTCAGATACATCGTGATGTACATTGCGATAAAAGATGCGGCGAGCATCAAAATAAATTTTGTGTAATTGCCTTTGTTTGTGTGTTGATTTGAATTTTCCATAATTATTTGATTTTAAAAGATTAACATTAAACTTGCCATAACTATCATTATAGCATTCTCTATAAAAGTGGCTTCGGTCATAGGTAATTTGAGGGCTGTACCCAAACAGGCACAGCGGATGGATTTTTTGTCCAATAGTGTTTTGGTCACACCAGCCGTTGTGATGCTCAATATTACCAGCGTAGCAATTAGGGCTATTTCAATTTCAAAACGCATTAGGAACATTAAGCCCAGAGCGGTTTCTAGAAAAGGGTATATCCAACCGTAAATGGAAAGGCGTTTTGCCAAGGGGTCGTACATTTGGAAAGATTCCGGAAAATTTTTCAGGTCCAGCATCTTGAAAAAGCTAAAAACGATAAAGAAAAGTCCCATAAAATCCAGCATCACCGCACTACCGTTCCAATTGTTATAATGCAACAAAACACTTGCCGTGGCTATGTAAAACAGTATGAGCAACAAGGGCTGTAATTGCTGCAGTTTTGATTTCTCTTCAACATTATCTGAAGGGGAATTTGCAGACTGAAATATATTTTTCGTTTCTTTTTCTGAAAGCGTATATTTATCGGGCAGTGCTTTTTTGAGGGTTTGCGTGGGTACGTGGCTGTTCATAGTTACTTCGGCTTCCGATTTTTCAACATTTGCGACCCCTTGGGTTACATTTTCTACCTGGCTCAAATATTTTTCTACGGATGCTTTACAACCGCCACAGGTCATTCCTCTTATAGTATACGTATGTGTCATATTTTTAATTATTAAATTTATTGATTCATTTGAAGAAACCAAATTAGGTGTTAATATCCATATTATACACCGCTTTCCAGCTCCAACCACTATTGGCTACAATTTGTTCTAAAATACTGCGGTTTTCCTGTAACTTGGCAGGTAATTGGTTGCTTGTATTATGTCTTGAGATATAAGTTTCTTGTGAAATATTATATACAGGTGGCGGATTATTATAAGTATCTTTTATTTTACCAACCTCCATAACCACACTGATATAATTTTCTATGGAAGCGTTAATGCTGGCAAATTCCTGGGGATGGGGAATATATTCTTCCTTTACAAAATTTTGCAACAAAATAAGTGCCTCGTAAAGCTTTGCAATTTGAAGGGTAATGGCAGTATTTTTCTTTGAACTGTGAAAATAATGTATCACTGGATAGGCTCTATGGTTTTGGCTGTGCAGAAACAAAATTTGCGAAAGCGCACTACTCTGCTTAACAAGTCGGTCAAAATTTTGTCCGTCCCATCCATTCTCTAAAATTTTATGAGGGCTGCTTCCCAAGCTGTTCAACTCCAAAGACAGTTGCTTTTGTTTAATAACTGCCGAAAGCACCGGAATAAAATAAGTTATGGACATCGTGATAAAGACCAATCCTGTAAAGGCATATATATCTGAAATAATTTTCCACATATTGCTGTTCGCTATAAAATCCCCAATTCCCACTGTGGAAATTATAAACCCTGCGTAATAAAATTTTTCCCAATTGTTAGCTGAAATTTGCGTGGTAGCATTGATTACAGAATCTTCAACGGCCAATAACAAAATAAAAAGACTGGACCACAACAATAGTATCCATAAAACTACTATCAATATCAATATTATATAGCCCACTGGTTTCAGTATTGGAGACTTTGCATTTTTTCCCGAAATGTAAAATGCAGTATTCCAAATACCTCGCGAAACGCCCGAGGTTATTACCCCTCCACCTTCCATAGATAGTGTGGTTTTTATTATGTCAAAAATTACGAGAAAGAAAAGTACAATTCCCGCAATACCGTATATTAATGCCAGCATATTAAGTTGTTATTAAATTTAAATAATTTATAAATCAATTAGGTAACAAAAAATTTCACAATCAAACCTCCCGCGAGCCATACATAGCAAATCAGGGCTGCATATTTCAAAATATTCTCCAGTAATTGACTCTTTGGCGCCATTTCCTTCATTTGTTTTACATCTTTCCGTTTGAAAAACCCCAGATAGAGCATAAATCCTGAAATTGCCAAAAAGGCAATGTTCAAAAAGAAGGTATAATCTATTTTAAAGTATTCACTGTCCTGAATTTTAACTTGTGATGGGTCGGGCAAAATGTCCAACAAATCAAATGAATAATGTAAGATTAATGATGTACCTATTAATGCCGTAAATAACAAAAACAAAATAAACAATGACATTTTCCAACCATAATATTTCGCATTGATGCGAAGGATTGGAAACACTACCAAATCACTAAAAATAAATGCCATTACACCTGCAAAACTTACACCTTTACCAAACAACAAAGCTGCCAAAGGAATATTTCCCATAGAACCAATAAAGGTCAAAAATGCTGCAATAGGCCCAACAATGATATGCTCAAGGATTTCAAAAAAAGTGAAATCGGTATTGCCATTACCACTATTGATGAATAAGGTTTGAAAGAACGAATCGGGAACGAAAGCAGCGACAATCCCTGCAATGGTAAAGCCAACGGTTACATCTTTCCAGACCATTTTCCATTCCATTCCGTATTGTTTGGAAACTTTTGCCCAACCTTTTTCAGATTTTATTTTCTTTTGCCACGATTTGGATTCGTCCATATTATCGTCGTCCTTATCCTTTAAATTTTTTCTGGCGTTTTCGATTAGTTTTTTAGGATTTATCAAGCGTATCAATAGCCACGAAATGAGAATCAATAAAATTCCGCCGACATATTCGCCTACTATAAATTGCCAACCAAGAAAGATGGATATGATGATACCCAGCTCAATAACCAAATTAGTGGAAGCCAATAAAAAGGCAATCGATGACACGAAACTTGCCCCTTTTTTAAAAAGGGATTTAGTTGATGCCAATGCCGAAAAGCTGCAAGAACTGCTTATAAAGCCGAAAAATGTTCCGAGTAAAACACCTTTACCTTCGTTTTCGCCCATTGTTTCCTGCATTTTCTTTTCAGTGATAAAAACCTGAATCATACTGCTGATGATATAACCGAGTGCAAATGCCCAAAGTGCCATCCAGAAAAATCCGGTGGTGGTAAATGCCGCTTCTGCCCATTGTTTTAGAAAGTTGTCCATTATTGATATATATTGATTGCCTGAAAACGGAAGGGAACATAGAAACTACCCAGTAAACTATGTGTCCCCTCCAAGGTCAGGGCTTTATTACCAAACGTTTTAAATTCTGGTATTAATAAATAAGTATAAAGTTACCTGACAAAGGAAGAGAGATGTTATTATTTTAAGGATTTAATCTCTCCTCCCTCTTCTGCAGGCTACTATTAACCAAATCAACTTCTCTTTTTCAAAATTCATTGTGCCTGACACGGGAAGGAACAAACACTAACCATCAACATTGTTTTCCTTCCCAAGACAGGACTTAACAACTATCCAATGTCCTTATCATCTTTTACCTTCTGTTAACTAAAAACCAGAATTTTATAAAGATTCTTAAACAAGGAATATCTATTGAATAGTTTTTTGAACTTTCCCGCATTTAAGCATTTTACTTCCGTAATATGGGTTTCTAACTTCGTTACTTGAGCTTAACCAAGCACTCCCTTTATCATACATTGGACAAAACTGTTCGTACAGCGTGTTTTTTGTCCCTGTAATGGCAACCATATCTGTTATGTCCTTGCTCAATGTTTTAAAATGCTCACGTTGGTGGTCTATGGCACTTTCAGAAATGTGTTCTGCGTGCTCGGTGGCATCTTCTATGATATCGGCAAGTTCTTTTTGTTCTTCTTTGGTATAACTTTTCGTGTCAAAAGCTTTAAGTGAAGCCATTAATTTAGTTCCAGCTTGTGCTGCCTTTTTTGTATCATCGCCTACCAAAGCATCTTTCAGCATAAAATAATCTGCAAGAACTGCTTCTGCATTTGGATTCATTTTATCCATTTTCATCGAACTATGGTCCATTTTCATATCACCGTGCTCGTGGTTCATTTTTTCTTTTTCCTGTGCGTTGGTAAAAGAAACTGCTAACAATAGCATTGCTGCTATACTCATTTTTAGATTTTTCATTTTTTTTATTTTAAATTAATTATAAACTATCTTTTAATTGTGTGATAAAACTGATTAATTCTTCTGCCTCCGCTTCTGAAACCTTTGCATCTTTATGTATCAAAGTGTAAGAGTCCAAAGGCATTTCGCCACTTTCAATCTGCTTGATAATAGACCTTAACTTACTTGCTTTTCTTCGGCTTGACAATGAATCCCATTCGTTGAAATTCAATTCGGCCTTCCCTTCTTTAATATGGTCTTCCAAAAACCAAGCAACGGGTTGAATTTTATTATACCAAGGATATTGTGTGTTATTACTGTGGCAATCATAGCAGGATACCTCTAACTTCTTTTGAATAGTTTCTGGAACATTATTGACCAGCATAAAATCGGTCGAAGGGACAGTATTACTTTGGTTACGAGCTGTGGGAACAAACTGAATTCCCACGAACGCTACCAGTAATATCATTGCTATGATTTTCACAATCTTCATTTAGTTGATTTCCTTTTGAACTTTTCCACAATTCAACATCCTACTTCCATAATAAGGATTCATTACATCTTTACTGGTGCTTAACCAAGCGCTACCGCCGTCGTACATCGGGCAAAACTGTTGGTATAAGGTCTTTTCTGTTCCTGTAATAGCAACCATATCAGTTACATCCTTGCTCAATATTTTAAAATGCTCTCGCTGATGGTCAATGTCACTTTCAGAAATATGTTCTGCGTGCTCTACAGCATCTTCAATAATATCTTTCAAATTAGCTTTTTGAGTATCTGAAAAGTTCGAAGAAACATCAAGATTACCTAAACTCGTTGCCAGAGTTGCACCAAGTTCTTTGGCTCTAGCATTATCATCTGCTACCAAAGCATCTTTAAGATTGAAGTAGTCATTTAATATAGCTTGCGAATTGCCATTTCCACTCATTGCCATTTCTTTTTTATCGTCGTTGTGATGACCATCACTGTTATCGTGATTCATTTCTGAATGGTTTTCATCAGTGCTATTTTGTTCTTTGTTGTTGTCTTTACAAGACATTGCTGTTAAGGTTATAAATGCTATCGCAACTATACCTAAAGTTGATTTTAATTTGCTCATTTTGTTTTAATTTAAGTTTGTGTTTACTAATTATTATTACTGATTTTTGATAAGTGTATTATAACTTTTCAATAACGTTTTCCAGCATTGCAGTTATTTCACTGGCAATCTCATTCAATCTTTCATTTTTCACAGCCTGCATTGATGCCATTGGGTTTACGGCCGCAACTTCAATGATACCTGCTTCGATTTCCTGTACTATGACATTGCAGGGCAACATCGTTCCAATTTTATCTTCTGCCTGTAAAGCTTTGTGAGCATAGGGCGGATTGCAGGCTCCGAGTATCCTATACTTTTTAAAGTCTATATCCAGTTTTTTCTTTAATGTTCCGGTTACATCAATTTCTGTAAGGATTCCAAAACCTTCTTCTTTCAACCCTTTCGTAACTTTATCAATAACCTCTTCAAAAGTTCCATTTACTGTTTTATTGAAATAATAGTTCATATTTTTTAATTTTAAGAATTAATGATTCGTTTCTGTTCTTCAAATTCCTCTTTAGTGATTTCACCATTGGCGAAGCGACGATTCAAAATTTCAAGAGGAGTTTCTCGCTTTCCCATTTTACTTCCATTTCTTCCTAAATACAAGAAAATCCCCAAGACAATCAATCCCAATACAATAATCCACGCGTACATCATAACTTTAGTTTTTATTTATTAAAATCTTGCCGATAAACCTCCACCAGCACCAAAACGGTTATCGTAGCTTGCCATCAATGAAAAGTTTCTTGAAAGGAAATATTCGATTCCTGCATTCCAAACAACTTCGCTTGCGAAATTATCTCCGTTAGGAAGGTCATTTACCCATCCAAAATCTGCTTGGTATTCATAACTGCCAAAAATGGCGGTTCTTGGCAAAATGAGTATTTCACGGCTTAAGCTTATTTGCGGCCGTAATTTGCTATCCATTCGCACATCGAGATTAAAGAGATAGGGTGTTAAAAATCGAATTCCGGCAATTGCTGTGGTAGAAAGTTCATCCAAACTGTCCTCAATTTCATTTTCAATATTCACTCCACCAAAAACCCTTAAATAATCGTGCAGATAGCGTTCGTAGGTAACTTCGGCTTCCAGATTCTGATTCCAGCCGTATTCTGCGGAAATATTAAATTGGTTTCGGATGTTTGAAGTCACGAAATTAAACTCTGTCATATGTGATGCTGCATCTACCATCGCCCACGTATAATATTTATCGGCTTCGGTAATCAAACCACTTATGGGATATCCTTTTAAGCGGTCATCTCTTGTGGTATCATAGCTCATTACCCTTGCCATCCCGCTCATCATATGGTACAGAATGTGGCAATGAAAAAACCAATCGCCATACTCGTTGCCGTAGAACTCTATAGTTACTTCACCCATTGGGGGTACATTGACGGTATGCTTTAAGGGTGAATATTCTCCGTTCACATTAATGACCCTAAAAAAGTGCCCGTGAAGGTGCATTGGGTGGTGCATCATCGTTAGGTTGTTAAGGGTAATTCGGGTAACTTCTTTATGGTTTATTTTAATCTGGTCGGTCTCCGAAAGCGGCACACCGTTCATACTCCAGATATAGCGGTTCATATTTCCGGTAAGGTTCAAAAGGATTTCCTTAACCGGAACATCCTTGGAATAGGTTGTTTTTTCAGGTGATTTGAGGTAATCATAATTGTACTCTGAAAACATTTGCATTCCATCCATATCATCCATTTCATTTTCATTCATATCCATTTTGGTATGGTCCATTTTCTTCTTCCCTGTGGAATCTTTGGACATATTCATATCCATTTTTTCATCTTTCATTTCCATCTTTGAGTGGTCCATTTTGGAATGGTCCTTTGACATTCCGTCCATTTGCATCCCATATTCCTCTTTCATCTCATAGCGTTCATCTTTTTTTGGCTGGAATTTTAAGGCGTGCGCTCCCATTTTCATATCCATTTTTGCCATTTGCTGCATCATCTTGATTTTATCGGGCCTTGGAACTACTTCCGCAGGTATCACTTTACCATTTCCAATAAAGGCAGTTGCCGTGCCCGACCCATCCTGTGCCATCGCACGGAACTCAATTTTGCTGTTTTCGGGGATGGTGACTATAAAATCATAGGTTTCAGCGATGGCAATGAAGGTTTTGTTTTTTTGGATAGGTGTTACATCCAGTCCATCCGCAGCAACCAATGTAGGCATTTCGCCACCAAAAGTCATCCAAAATTGAGTAGAGGCTGAACCATTAATGATGCGTAACCTCACTTTTTCGCCTGCCTTAAAATTGGGATATTCGGGATTTTGTTGACCGTTTACTAAAAAAGCGGGATAATAGATGTCGGCTATATCTGCTCCTTCCATCCGTTGTCGCCAAAAATCGAGCTGTGCACCAAATGCACCACGGCCTATTACTTGGTTTAATGGTGTTGACGTTCCTTTTTTCATTCCGTACCATTCGTTACCACGTTTTAGATTACGTAGTACATTCATCGGTTTTTCGTTTGTCCAATCGGAAAGCATCAATACCAAATCTGTATCATAATCCAAGGTTTTTTCTTTTGGATTTATAACAATAGAGCCAAAAACACCGCTTTGTTCCTGCAACATCGTGTGCGAATGATACCAATAGGTGCCGGCCTGTGTTATGGGAAATTCATATTTGAAAGTTTCACCGGGGCGAATGGGCGGTGTGGTCAAATAGGGAACTCCATCGAAAAAATTGGGGATGATTATTCCGTGCCAATGGACGGAAGTTTCTTCCTCCATTTCGTTTTTCACATAAATGACGGCATATTCGCCTTCGGTAAATTCCAAAATTGGACCTGGAATACCTCCGTTTACGGTCATTCCTTTTACATCTTTTCCTGCTTTGTTTACCATTTCTTCCTTGATGGTCAAAGTATATTCGCGAACAGGACGATTTTCGGTATTTCCTTCTTTGGATGGTTCAAAAATGTTTTGGCTAAAAACAGTTTGACATCCCATTAACATTAGAAGTAATATGTATTTTAATTGTTTCATTTTTAAATATTTTTTATAATTAATCTAAATTTCTCAAACCCCTTATCTCTTTAAAACAAAGTTTTAATTGGTTAAGTAATTTATGATGGTTGATTGAACATAATAAGTCTTGACCGATTCTATTTGGTTAATCTGAAATTTCAGTTGCAACTCTTGAATGTCCAAAACATCATTAAAATCTATAGTTCCCGTTTCATAATTTTTTATCAGGATTTCTTCGGCATCTTCGGCTTGTTTTAGGTTTTTGGATTGTGTATCGTAACTTATTCTTGCGGAATTTCTATCATAAATTGCTTTTGAAAGCATTGTCTGCAAAGCATTTAACCGTTCTTCTTTTTGTGATGTGATTTCTTGCTGTTTCAACTGGTTCTGTTTGGTCTGGCTCTTGTATTTATTGTTGAAAATTGGAATCGAAAGCGTGACCATCGGCATCAATATATCCTTACCATTATCAATTAAAGTCATATCGGTTCGTTCTGAAACGGGAATGTAGTCCAACCCAAAACCGAGCATTGGGCTGCTTTCTTTTTGGTTCAAAAGTTCCGACTGTGAGACTGATTCATAAATCTTATCATATTTGGTAAGCTCTGGATGCACCTTTAGATTTTCTTCGGAAATGATGTCGATTTCAGCTGGAATTGTCAAATCACTCATTACGACAACTTCCATATCATTATCCCTATTCAAAAGATTATTGAAAATGGCTTGTTCCGCCAGATATTGTTGCTGTAAAACTTCTTTGGTCTGTTGAAGCTCATTTTGCCGAATCTGCAATCGCAACACTGATACAGCCGATGCCTTTCCTACTTCAACCGATGTCAATGCCAGACGCTCATAGGTTTCAAGCAACTGAATGTTTTGTTCCAAAACTTCCTGTTTTGCTTTGTTTGCCATTAGGTTGTAATAAGATTGGGATACGGACACAATCAATTTCCGCTTGGCTATGACCAATTCCTCATATTGTGCTGCTGCCATTGAACTGGCATAATTTTCCCTTGCCGAGATAGTGCCAAACCACGGAATCATTTGCTTTAATGAAAGTCTTGCTCGTTGTGCACCGACCCTTGTTTCGGGTTCGCTTACAAAATAGCCTGCGCTCACTTCAGTATTTGGCAACCAATTGGCTTCATTTACTTTTTCCGATGCAATTTCATATTGAAACTGAACCTTTTGGATTTCGGGACTGTTGGTAATGGCTTCATCTATATAGGTCTGCAAATTCTGTCCATAACTATTGAAAGCCGAAAGACATATCCCGAAAAACAAGACGAATTTAATATGTGTTTTCTGTTTTATCATTGTTCGATAGTTATAGTTTGTGGTTCGCTTTTCAGCTTTCTTTTCGCAAGACGTTCCTTCCTCCAACTGAAAAGTACAGGGACAAGGAAATAGGAAGTTGTGTCCAATAGCATTCCCCCAAAAATTGGGATGGACATTGGTATCATAATATCACTCCCTTTTCCTGTGGAAGTTAGTACTGGCAACAATGCCAAAATGGTTGTGACCGTTGTCATCAAACACGGACGTATTCGTTTTGAAGCTGCTTCCAACGTGGATTTTCTGATTTCCGCTTTATCAGTCGGGTCATTTTTATCGAATGTTTGTGTAAGATAGGTGGCCATAACTACACCATCGTCCGTAGCAATTCCAAATAGTGCAATAAAACCAACCCAAACCGCCACGCTCAAATTGATGGTTTTTATATTGAAGAGGTCTCGCAGGTTTTCGCCAAAAAAATTAAAGTTTAAAAACCAATCCTGGCCATAAAACCAAATCATCACGAAACCGCCTGCAAAAGCTACTGTAATTCCGGTAAATACCATTAACGTGGTAGAAACCGCACGAAACTGGAAATACAATATCAAAAAAATGACTGCCAGTGCTAATGGCACGATAATCGACAGTGTTTTTTCTGCACGCAATTGATTTTCGTATGTTCCTGTAAATTTATAACTGATGCCTTTTGGCATTACCAATTCGCCATTGTCAATTTTTTGCTGGATAAGTGCCTGCGCATTTTCCACAACATTTACTTCCGCGAAACCATCCAATTTGTCAAATAGCACGTAGCCCACCAAAAAAGTATCTTCACTTTTGATGACTTGCGGCCCTTGTTCGTATTTAATGGTTGCCAACTCACTTAAAGGGACGGGACTGCCTTTTTCAACAGGTACATAAATATCTCTTAAATCTGATGGGTCGCCACGTAATTCACGAGGATAGCGCACCCGAACGCCATAACGTTCCCTGCCTTCTACAGTTTGGGTAAGCACCATTCCGCCAACTGCTACTTTCAGCACATTTTGAACATCTTCGATGGTAATGCCGTAGCGCGATAATTTTTCTCTGTCAATATCGATTAGTAAGTAGGGTTTACCAACAATTCGGTCTGCAAAAACGGCTTCTTGTTTAACGCCTTCGGCTTGTTTTAGAATATCTTCCAATTGAACACCAAAAGCTTCAATCTGCTTTAAATCCTGTCCTTTCACTTTAATTCCCATTGGGGCACGCATTCCGGTTTGCAACATTACCAAACGGGTTTCTATGGGTTGTAATTTCGGGGCAGATGTAACGCCAGGTAATTTTGTGACCCTTACTATCTCGTTCCAGATATCGTCAGGCGAACTGATTTCTGGGCGCCAGTTTCGGAAGAATTCGCCATCGTCATCCGGAATCAATTTTTCTGAAGATGCATCGACAGTAATAGATACTTTCTTGCCATTTTTCCGGGCAGTCTCTACTTTTTCAGAACCAACAGGCCTGTTGGGGTTCTCAATGAGACTACTGTCTTTCATTATAAAAAACCCATTATCATCTACTTTAAAACGTTGCCTTTTCTCTTCTTTCAGCATATATTCCTGTTTATACTGAATCATATTTTCATACATTGACAAAGGTGCGGGGTCGAGTGCGGATTCCGTCCGACCCGATTTACCGACAACGGTTTCAATTTCGGGAATGCTCGCGACGGCCATATCCAGTTGTTGTAACACACGTTTATTCTCTTCAACGCCAGCGTGCGGCATTGAAGTTGGCATCAATAGGAATGAACCTTCGTTGAGGGAAGGCATAAACTCTTTTCCGGTGGTTTTAAAAATGAGGAAACCTGAAATCAACAAGGCTGTTGGAATGGTCAAGAACAAGAGTCTGTTTGCGAGTGCCCATTTTAAAATTCGGGTATAATATCTTTGGAAAATGGAAAAAACTCCCAACAGACCAAAGCAGATAATGCCCACAAAAAGAAGGTTCCAAAACACACTTTTATCGACACCTAAAGGACGCCAATATTCTGCCAAAAGGAATACAATAGCAGCAACGGAAAGGTAGATATTAATATGGTTAGAGCGCTTGTGGGACACATTTCCACGTAGTTTTGCAAATGCCACAAAACCGAATGCAATTAAAATAACACCTATCCAGTGCGCAAAAATCACGGCTATAAACCCAGCCAGAATCAAAAGGCTATTGATACCGTAATTCGTGTTTTTATGAATATTCCTGTTTTTAAAGAAAATGGCCGCAAATGGCGGAATTATAAACAGGGCTATAATTATGGACGCTGTGAGCGCAAATGTCTTTGTAAACGCCAGGGGACGGAACAGTTTACCTTCGGCACCAATCATCGTAAATACAGGGATAAAGCTGATAATCGTGGTCATTACGGCAGTCACAATAGCTCCTGAAACTTCGGCTGTAGCCTTATATACCAATTTATTTATAGGTAGCTTTTTATTATCCTCATCCAGATGCCTGATGATATTCTCCGCGAGAATAATACCCACATCCACCATTGTGCCAATGGCAATGGCGATACCCGAAAGTGCCACAATATTGGCATCTACGCCAAAGAATTTCATTGCAATAAAAACCATCAGCACTGCAACGGGCAACAGTCCTGCAATTAAAATGGATGCTCGAAGGTTGAACACCATTACGATGATAACTAAAATTGTGATAAGAATTTCGAGCGTTAATGCCTCGTTGAGCGTTCCCAAAGTTTCCTGTATGAGTTCGGTACGGTCATAAAAAGGAACAATAGTTAATTGTGAAGTTCTGCCATCGGCCAATACTTTAGAAGGCAACCCTTTGCTTAACTCCGTAATTTTTTCCTTTACGTTAGTTATGACTGCCATCGGGTTGGCCCCATAACGAGCCACAACAACCGCACCCACAACTTCTGCACCCTCTTTGTCTAAAATGCCACGACGTGTAGCAGGACCAAGCGTTACATTGGCAATATCACTAATTTTTATAGAGGTGTAATTTTCAGAGGTTACGACGGCATTTTCAATGTCAGCAACAGATTTTACATAGCCCAGACCTCGAACGAGATATTCCGCTTGATTGATTTCCAAGGTTTGAGCACCAATATCCTTATTGCTTTCCTTTACGGCTTTTACAACTTGGGCAAGCCCAATGTTGTATTGCCGCATCAATTCTGGATTGACGTCTATTTGATATTCCTTGACATAACCACCAATGGATGCCACTTCTGAAACACCGCTTGCCGATGCCAAAGCATATTTTACATAATAATCCTGAATACTTCGTAGTTCCTGTAAATCCCAACCTCCAGTGACGTTACCATCTTTGTCTCGCCCTTCAAGCGTGTACCAAAATATTTGTCCTAAACCTGTGGCATCAGGACCCAAAGCTGGATTTACACCTTCAGGTAAAAGGCCACTTGGCAAGGAATTCAATTTTTCAAGGATTCGGCTTCTACTCCAGTAAAATTCGATATCCTCATCAAATATGATGTAGATGCTTGAAAAGCCAAACATTGATGAACTACGAATGGTTTTTACTCCAGGAATACCCAATAGCGTCGTGGTCAAAGGATACGTTATTTGGTCTTCAATATCTTGTGGCGAACGACCGTCCCATTTGGTAAAAACAATTTGTTGGTTTTCGCCAATATCAGGAATGGCGTCAACGGCAACTGGGTCACTGGGCAAAATTCCAGTTTCCCAATTAAAAGGTGCATAAACCGTCCCAAAACCTACAAATGCAACGAGCATAAGTACGGCAACGAGTTTATTTTCTATTAAAAATTTTATGCTTTTATTTAGCATTGGCATTGATTGTTAAACAATTAGACAATGGTATTGAGAAAATACCGAATACAACAAATTATCCTGATGGATGAACTCCATAGGATTAGTGGGTCTATTGCTTAAAAATCAAATTAAATAGGTTTCGTCAAGTTTGTAGATATGCCTGACGATAATGGGTGGTGGGTAATCGTTTAAAGAAGGGGTTACTTCTTCGGAAATTTCAAAAAGGGTATTATAAGAGTGGAAAAAAGCAGCAACGAAAAGCTGCTGATTTAAGGTTATTTTATCAAAAGTAAGCTGTAGTTCGTCTTGTCCCGATATGCTTTGTTGCTCATCACTACAACAGTCCTTTTTGGAGATATTGCACTCTGGTAAAGGTGATTGCTGTTTCACTTCCATACCGCAAGTTTCAACGTGGCCAAACAATGAAGAATCCACTAAAATATCACCACAGTAATGACTATCAACAGTAAAAGAAACAGTTGATAGTAACACTAAAAGTGCCATACAAAATGATACTATTTTATGAAAAACTTTTTTCATTATGGTTACGAAGTTATGAAAAACTTATTTCTAAATGCCTATTTAACAAATATTTTAGATTATTAAGTTTTAAAATGTATAACTGAAATTCGCTAAATATAATTGCAAATGAAATCCAATAAAAATTATTTCAATATGATATAAATCATATTCTTGTTGTACCATTACAATTATCTTCGTAAAAATTAATTGTTAACATTAAATTGTAAATACCTAACAATTAACCTATTGAATGACAAGGTAAAAATTCAAAAAAACTTGAATGTTAAACAAAATTTGTTAATTTTATAGTGTGAAATCTTTTTTTACTAGAATATTGTCCTTTTTTTTAGCAGTATTTATACTGTTTTCAACCTCTTCTTTTACAGTAGATATGCATTTTTGCTGCAATAAATTGGTTGATATGTCCATTCTGGGCAAAGCCAAAGCTTGCAAAGATATGGCTCAAAAAAAAGATTCATATACCAAACAATGTACGACACTACAAGAGAAAAGTTGCTGTAGCAACCAGACCGTCTTCAAAAAAGGTGAAGACACCTTCAAAAAATCCAATACTATAGTAGAAACCGAGACCTTGGTTTTTGTCAACACTTTTTTTTATACCTATATTAATCTGTTCGAGGGGCTAGAAGAAAACATCACTTCTTTTAAAACCTATAGGCCGCCTCTGTTATCTACAGATTTAATAATTCTCAACGAAACCTTCTTAATTTGATTTTCTACTTCGCAGGTTAAATTTAATCTGCATTGTTTCTATAGCCACAGTTTCACTTCTGGCTAACATTTGTTGTACCCTGTTTTCAACTACACCGTACATCATTCAATAAAACCTTACAGAGCTAACCTTGTTAGCTACAGATAATTCAAACTATTAGGCTAAAACCTGATGGCAATACATTAAACACTATGAGCAAACCAAAAGAATTTTGGATTAAGAATATGGTCTGTAATCGCTGCTTAAAAGTAATTAAGCAGGAACTACAGGAACTTGGAGTAACAGTACTTTCTTTGGAATTGGGAAGGTTGTTGGTAGAAGCACCAAAAAAAACCAACAATGAAATTGTCAATGCTGTAACAACCGTACTTCACTCCAATGATTTTGAAATCGTTCAGAACGAAGACGTAATGCTTACAGAAAGAATCAAGATTATTCTTATTGAACAATTGCAAGAGCTACCCTTACATATTAAGGTAAAAACATCTGAACTATTGGCATCAAATCTTCATAAGGATTATAAGACCTTGAGCAAATTATTTTCTACCAATGAACATACAACCATCGAAAAGTACTTTATCAAATTGAAGATAGAGAAAGTTAAAGAACTCATCCAACTTAAACAACATTCCTTTTCAGAAATAGGATACTTATTGGATTATAGCAGTGTCAACCATTTGTCCCGACAATTCAAAGAAGTGATTGGAATGAGTATGACTGACTATAAAAATACCGAAAATTGGAAACGAAACTTTTATGATGAAATTATATAAATATCAACGAAAGTTATGCAGATGAAGGCCATTGGCAAATACTACATTTAATAAATTAAAAACATATCAAGATGAAAAAAATAGTTATCACATTATTGCTTCTTCCACTATTGGGATTTGCACAGACCATCGAGAATATCGATTACATTTCACCTTTTCACGAGGGACTTGCTGCCATAAAAAAAGGAGAGAAATGGGCATTTATAAATCAAGAAGCCAAAATTGTGGTGGATTTTAGGGACGATTTGGTTTTAACCAAAACAGATGATGCCAGCTATCCCATATTTAGTAACGAAAGATGTCTGATTGCACATCAAAAAAGTGATGTGCTTTATTACGGATATATTGATAGAACTGGAAATCCTATCATACAACCACAATTTTTGAATGCAACCAACTTTGAAGGCGATAAAGCATTGGCTTTAAAAGTTGAAAAAGAAATCCTTGGCTATAATGACATATTCAAAAAAGACGTGGTAAGCTATCATTATTTTGAGGTTGTCATAGATAAAGAAGGAAAAACAATAGAGCATTTAACTCAATTGGCCATTCACGTCTCGCCTAAAGGCAAGAAGGATAAAAATCCACCTGCAATTACATCCAAGCTAATCTCTAGAAGTTTAGTTATGGTTGGAGACGAAAACAAGAAATGGTCACTAAAGAAAATAGAATAAATCTTATTAATAATTTAAAAACAAATCAAAATGAAAACACTAGTAATTATTTTATCTACAATTGGGCTTTTAAGCTTAAACAGTTGCAAACAGGAAGCAGACTTGCAAGCATTAATGCAAAATCCGGAAAACCGTACAGAAGTATATGATGCAATTACCAAAAATCACGATTATATGACCGAGTTTATGGAGGAGATGCACAATAGCGACCACGCAATGCAAATGATGCAAGGTGAAGGAATGCAAATGATGATGAAAGACAGTACGATGATGAACAATATGATGGGCAACAAACCAATGATGCACTCAATGATGAACCAAATGATGAATGACGGAAAAATGATGGGAACGATGATGAAAATGATGCACGAAAAAGGAATGATGAGCGAGGACTGTATGGAATCCTGCTCAAAGATGATGGGCGAAAAAGGAATGGATATGCAGGGTATGAAGATGGACAATATGGATTCTTCCACCAAGGATGACCATACCGAGCATCACTAATTTATAAAATCAAAAACAATGAAAAATAATCACTGGATATGGATGGTCATCGGTTGTGGGCTACCACTACTGTTCATCTTTTTAGCGCCCTCATTTGGTATAGGAGGTGGTTCATCACTATTTATTTTCATCATTTTTATGTTTGCCTGCCACCTATTTATGCCCCACGGCTCGCACGGACACGGTGGTCATAACCATTCACAGCATAAACAAAGTGAATCCCAAATTAGAGAAGAAAACTCTACGGCTGAATCCAAAGATGAACACAAAGGCCATCAACATCACTAAAAGCTAAATATTATGAAACAAAAATTTCAAATAAACGGAATCAGTTGTGGTGGATGTGTTGCAAGAGTCAAGAAGACATTGGAAGAACATCCCAACATTGAAAAAGCAGAGATTTTTCTGGCACCAAAAGGAGCTACTGTAATCACTATGAATGAAACTCTTTCAGTTGCCGAACTACAAAAGCAACTCGATGCGCTCAATGGATACACAATCACAGAAATAAATTAATAACATCTAAAATTAAAAATTATGCACTATTACGATGGAAGTTTTGGAGGAATGCACCTTATATGGTGGATTATATGGGTCATATTTATTGCCTGGATTTTCTTTATCCCAGCGGATATCCCATATCAAAAATCAAAGAAAGAAAGCCCACTGGATATTCTAAAAAAACGCTTTGCAAAAGGCGAAATATCCAAGGAAGATTATGAAGAATCTAAAAAGATTTTAAACGCAGATTTTACTAAAAACCTTAATTCCTAAAAACTAATATTATGAATCACTACGGCGGTATGCATTTTATATGGTGGATTATCTGGTTTTTTTTCTTGGCCTGGATATTTTTCATTCCTACAGACATACCTTATCAAAAAACAAAGAAGGACAGCCCACTGGATATTCTTAAAAAACGCTTTGCAAAAGGCGAATTATCCAAGGAAGAATTTGAAGAATCTAAAAAGATTCTAAAATCAGAAAACTAACTCAAAATTATAAAACTATGTATCGATTAAACATAAAAAAACTCGGTTTTGCTTTCGGTCTAACAGGAACCTTAATTTATTTGGGCTGTATGATTGTAATGTTAACAGCAGGACAAGAAGGTTCAATTACCTTTTTCAACAGCCTTTTGCACGGCTTGGATACTACCAGTATCATTAGAATGGATGTACCACCTTTAGAAGTGTTAATGGGAATAATACAAACTTTTATTCTTTGGTGGTTAATAGGGGCTTGTATTGGAGCATTTTATAACGCACAAATAAAAGTTAAAAAATAGGAAAACCATTTTAGGATTATGCAGAATGTCTGGTTTATATGGTCGCTTATCATTTTAGCTCTTTGGGCAGTTATCTACTTGTCCAAAAAAGAAAATAGAAAAGCAATGCTTCAAATGAGCCTAATCACTATGCCGTTTGGTTTAACAGAGCCCTTGTTTGTGCCAGAATATTGGATGCCACCATCATTATTTGAATTGGCCGAAAAAACAGGCTTTGACATTGAAAGTTTAATATTTTCTTTCGCCATAGGCGGAATAGGTACAGTTCTTTATAACCTGATTTTTAAGCGAGGCCTTTCCGAAATACCACATATCGAGCGAAACCACAAAAGACATCGGCTGCATAATTATATACTCTTTACGCCAGTGGTCATATTCATTTTACTGGCTCTGTTTACATCGCTTAACCATATCTATTGTGGGATTATCGCTCTCTTTATTGGTGGATTGGCAACACTCTACTGTCGCCCAGATTTAAAAGGAAAGATATGGGTTGGGGGAATTTTATTTACGGTATTGTACTTCATTTATTTCGGAAGCATACTTCCGTTCTATCCCCAATATGTGGAGTTGTACTGGAATCTGAACAACCTGACCCATATTCTTGTCTTGGGCATTCCGATTGAAGAATTATTATTCGCCTTTACTTTTGGGATGTACTGGTCTGGATTATACGAACATCTGTATTGGCGAAAACTTATAAAATTAAATAAAGCTCGTAATTAATTTAAAACTAAATAAAATGAAGATAGTATTAGCAATAGACGGTTCAGAGTTTAGTAAAGTTGCTGTTAAGGAACTTGCAAAATTTTCATTACCACAGGGTAGTGAAATTAGTATAATAAACGTTTATGAGCATCCAGCGATATCAACGCCAGAGCTCATTTCAACAACGGACACTCTTGACGTCTATTATCGAGAATTTATAGCCAATGCAGAAAAATTGGGAGAAAAAATTGTTTCCGATGCTGTAATAATCATATCTGAAAAAAATAGCTCGATTGCAATAACAACAAGCGTGGTCAGTGGGCTTCCAAAAAAGGAGATTTTAGAAAAAGCAGAGTCGTTTGATGCAGATTTAATCGTAGTCGGCTCTCAAGGGCAAGGAGCATTTTCACGTCTTTTATTGGGTTCTGTTTCACAGTATTTAGCAACACACGCCAAATGTTCAGTAATGATTGTAAAAGACAAGGACTCAAAGTAACTATGGCCAACACCAATGATATAAAAACCAAATATGAACGTCAATTACTCAAATAATAATGCAGAAGAATCTGCTTGTAAGGTAACAGAGACAATATGCCTTCCAGATTCTGACTTACCGCGTGTAGTTATCATTGGCGGTGGGTTTGCAGGTTTGGCATTGACAGAAAAACTGAAACACAAAGAAATTCAAGTTATCCTTATTGACAAAAATAATTTCCATCAGTTTCAGCCTTTGCTTTATCAAGTAGCTACAAGTGCCCTGGAACCGGACAGCATTGTTTTTCCTTTCAGAAAACAATTTAATGGATATAAAAACGTGGTATTCCGTTTGGCAGAAGTTGAAGAAATTCAAGCCTCATCAAATATAATTGTCACAGATAAAGGAACAGTTGAATATGATTATTTGGTTTTGGCAACCGGAACAACTACCAATTTCTTTGGTATGGAAAACGTTGAGCAAAACAGCTTGGGGATGAAAGATATTCGTGATTCCCTAAACATCCGCCATCTGATGTTGCAAAATCTGGAACAGGCAGCCATAACCTGTGATGATGATGAACGGGATGCCCTGACAAACTTCGTTATCGTTGGTGGTGGTCCTGCTGGGGTAGAAATGGCTGGAGCTTTGGCAGAATTCTGTAAATACATTCTACCGAAGGATTATCCAGAGTACCCTTCTTCCATAATGAAAATTTACCTAATAGAAGCCATTGATGAATTGTTAAGTACGATGTCTGAAAAAGCCTCTACAAAAACCCTGAAATATTTGAAGGACTTGGATGTAAAGGTACTATTCAATGAATCGGTAAGCGATTATGACGGGTCAATAGTCACAACCAAAAGTGGGAAAACCATTTTTGCCAAAAACCTAATCTGGACAGCAGGTGTAAAAGGACAGTTCCCAAAAGGTATCGATGAAAAACACGTGGTAAAAGGCAACCGTATAAGAACGGGCTCATTTTTAATGGTAGAAGGTTACGAAAACATTTTTGCCATAGGCGATATAGCGGCTATAATTACAAATGAAACGCCAAAAGGGCATCCACAAGTAGCACAGACGGCTATTCAACAAGGGAAATATTTGGGTAATTCATTATTGAAAATTATTAATGATGAAGCCGTAAAGCCTTTCGAATATAAAGATAAAGGTTCGTTGGCGACCGTTGGTAAACGAAAAGCAGTAGCTGATTTGGGTAAATTCAAGTTTGCAGGTTATTTCGCTTGGTTGTTATGGTCTATTGTGCATTTGATGTCAATAAGCGGTTTTAGGAATAGATTGATGGTTGGTTTTAATTGGGCGGTAAGCTATTTCACTTACGAAAAGAGCAACCGCCTGATTATTAGAAATTTTAAACCTAAATCTTCTGTGAATAATCCGAAGAAATAATATAATAATGAAAGACACCACAGTTAAAAATAATAAGCTTTCTCTAATAGGTTCCATATCTCTCGGTACTGGGGTTATGATTGGTGCTGGAATATTTGTCCTTATGGGACAAATAGCAGAGTTGGTGGGCGATTTATTTCCGATTGCTTTTATTGCAGGTGCCATTGTAGTTGGTTTCAGTTCATATTCCTATGTGAAGTTTTCAAATGCTTTTCCATCTTCTGGAGGCGTAGTTAAATTCCTGAACAAATCCTATGGCCCAGGAACTACAACAGGGGTCTTTTCTTTATTGATGTATGTCTCAATGGTGGTTTCAGAAAGCTTGGTAGCAGGCACTTTCGGGGCCTATACGCTGCAATTGTTCCCTGAAAGTTTGGCTGGTTACGCATCCATTCTCGGGATTCTGCTATTGGTAACAGCTTACATCATCAATATTTTAGGAAACAAAGTTATTGGCGCAACAGCCACCTTTACAGCAATTATCAAAGTTGTAGGTATTGCATTGCTCGCCATTGCGGGACTTATAGCTTCCGGATTCGCAGATATTACAGGAAATTATATTCCAAGAAATACGGAAACGTTGCCACAAGGGTTCGCTTTTATTGCTGCATTGGCGTTGGCAATCCTTGCCTATAAGGGATTCACTACTATTACAAATCAGGGAGGTGATATTAAAAATCCACATAAGAACCTTGGACGTTCTATTATTATTTCCATTCTTATTTGCACGATTATTTATGTAGCCTTGGCACTGGCTGTTGCTGGAGGTTTAACTATCCCAGAAATAATCGAAGCAAAGGATTACGCCTTGGCAGCGGCGGCACAACCCATTTTTGGAGAATGGGGTTCTTGGATTACCATAGCAATAGCTATTATAGCAACCTTTTCTGGTGTTATAGCAAGTGTGTTTTCGGCCTCACGCTTGTTGGCGATGTTGAGCAATATGAAGCAAGTGCCGTCCCTAAAAAGAATGGGGACTCTTAAAAACCCTGCCCTCATATTCACGGTTTCACTGGCTATTTTACTAACCGTGTTGTTTGATTTAACAAGGATTGCTTCCATTGGGGCTATTTTTTACCTCATTATGGATATTGCTATCCATTGGGGACTTTTTCGCCACCTAAAAAAAGAAGTGGATTTTCTGCCTATCATTCCATTAATAGCCATTGTGATGGATGTTGCGGTGCTTTCAGCATTTCTTTATATAAAATATCTGAACGACCCATTGGTGCTTATCGTAGCGGCAATTGGGATTATTCTAATCATTGTTGCGGAACGCCTTTTTATGATTTCACATACAGATGATGAAGGAAATATGCCGATGGGAATGGAAGCAACAAGTAATACAAAAACAAAACATAATTAATAAATTCAATTTATATGAAAAATATAGCAGTTATAGGATATGGTGTCATCGGAAAAAGAGTAGCTGATGCCGTCAATCTTCAAGATGATATGAAACTTTCGGGTGTGTGTGATATCATTAGTGATTGGCGCATTCAAAATGCGGTGAGAAAAGAGTACGATATCTATGCAGCCACTCAAGAAGCAGCTGTTACTATGGCAAATGCTGGCATCGATGTCAAAGGAAATATGCAAGACCTTTTGAAAGAGGTAGATTTAGTTGTGGACTGTACCCCAAAAAAAATTGCAGCACAGAACGTGAAAGTTTATAAAGAAGTTGGGATAAAATTCATCTTACAGGGAGGGGAAAAGCACGAGACCACGGGTCATTCCTTTAGTGCAGAAAATAATTATAAATCTGCGTTAAATCTATATGCAACACGTGTAGTTTCCTGCAATACCACCTCTATCTTAAGAACATTGACCGCTCTAAAAAGAGCTGGTTTATTGGATTATGCTAGAGGAACACTCTTAAGAAGAGCAACAGACCCTTGGGAAAGTCATTTGGGCGGAATTATGAACACAATGGTTCCAGAAAAAGATATTCCGAGCCATCAAGGTCCTGATGCCAAAAGTGTCGACCCCGAACTCGATGTTATCACATCCGCAGTAAAAGTTCCAGAGACATTGAGCCATATGCACTATTGGAACGTGAAGTTAAAGAAGCAAGCCACGAAAGAAGAAGTGCTTAATGCCTTTAAAACATCCAGCAGAATTAAGCTGATACGCTATGACCAAGGCTTGGTTTCTAACAACACTATTAAGGAAATGTTTTTGGATATGGGAAGACCTTGGGGCGATATGTATGAAGTTGCGCTTTGGGAAGATATGCTGAAGGTTGTTGGAGACGAGCTTTTTTACGCTTATGTAGTAGATAATCAAGCTATTGTAATCCCTGAAACGATTGATGCCATTAGGGCACTTACGGGAATTGAAACAGATGCAGAAAAATCCATTGTCAAAACCAATGACAGTTTAGGAATTCATTAATTCAACATAAAATGAAAACAGAAAAAAATATCATAGAACTATTAGGAAAGAAGTCATCTTTCTATTTAGAACACGTTTGTGAAAAAATCACGAAGGATGAACTTCTAACCCCAAGCAAGAACAGTCTTGAAAAAGTATTTCTAAATAGTAACAGAAATCCACAAGTACTGCGAAGCCTCGCACAGTTGTACAACCACGGAAATCTTGGGGGAACAGGCTACTTGAGCATTCTGCCTGTTGACCAAGGCATCGAGCATAGTGCAGCTTTTTCTTTCTATAAAAATCCAGATTATTTTGACCCAGAGAATATCATAAAACTCGCCATTGAGGCTGGTTGCAATGGTGTAGCGTCCACCTTTGGTGTTTTAGGGCTGAACGCTCGAAAATACGCGCACAAAATACCATTCATTGTAAAAATCAACCACAATGAACTTCTTACCTATCCCAATAAATATGACCAAACGCTCTTTGGCAAGGTAAAATCGGCTTGGGATATGGGAGCAATTGCCGTGGGTGCAACTATCTATTTTGGTTCAGAGGAAAGTAACAGACAGCTAAAAGAAATAGCTGAAGCTTTTGAAGAAGCCCATAATTTAGGAATGGCTACCATTTTATGGTGCTATCTGCGCAATGAAGCTTTTAAAACCGAAAAAGAAGATTACCACGCAGCTGCCGATGTTACGGGACAAGCCAATCATTTAGGAGTAACCATTCAGGCAGATATTATTAAGCAAAAATTACCTACAAACAACTTTGGTTTCAAAGAGATAGGTTTTGGTAAATATGATGATAAAATGTATGAAACACTTACAACAGACCATCCTATTGACCTATGCAGATTGCAAGTAGCAAATTGTTTTATGGGAAAAATAGGTTTGATAAATTCAGGTGGTGGCTCAAAAGGTGAGTCAGATTTGGTTGAAGCAGTTACGACAGCTGTCATCAATAAAAGAGCGGGAGGTTCTGGTTTGATAATGGGACGAAAAGCATTTCAAAAACCTTTTGGTGAAGGGGTTGGATTAATCAAAGCCGTGCAAAAGGTTTATCTGGACGACAAAGTTACAATAGCTTAAACTATTGCATATAGAAACATAAAACAATGAATCAATCTATAAAACATATAGGTGTATTTACCTCTGGAGGCGACAGTCCTGGAATGAACGCTGCATTGTATGGTATTGCAAAATCTGCGGAAGTGAATGATATTAAAGTAAGTGGCTATTTAAAAGGATATGAAGGATTGATAGATGGTGATTTGCTTCCATTGAAATCACACGAATTACAAAAACTGACTCAAAAAGGAGGCACTATTCTAAAGACCGCAAGAAGCAAACGTTTTTTAGAATTGGAAGGTCGAAAAAAAGCCTTACAAACCCTAAAAGCAAACAAAATAGACGCTTTGATTGCCATTGGTGGCGATGGTACTTTTAAAGGTCTATTGGCTTTTTCAGAAATATGCGACATCCCATTTATAGGTATTCCCGGGACTATAGATAACGATATTTCGGGTACAGATTATACCCTTGGTTTTGATTCGGCTGTAAACACTGCCATTGAAAATATTGATAAAATAAAAGATACTGCCGAATCCCACAACCGTGTATTTATTGTTGAAGTAATGGGAAGGGATTCAGGCTACATTGCTATTCATTCAGGACTTACCACAGGAGCAGATGCCATTTTAATTCCCGAGAGCGGCAAAGACTTTATTTATCTATTAAATAAGGTTAAAAATTACGATAGCGAAGATGCTTTTCTTGTCGTGGTTTCTGAAGGGGATGAAATAGGAGCCGAACTTGTTTCATCAAAAATAAAGGAAGTCAAACCCAATGTCGATTTACGTATTACCAAGCTTGGGCACGTGCAACGAGGTGGAAATCCTTCTGCTTTAGATAGAATGTTGGGCATTAGACTTGGAGTGGCAGCTGTAAAAACAATTTTACAAGGCAAAAAAAATGTAATGGTAGGAATCTTAAATAATCAATTGCATCTAACCTCTTTTAAAGAGGTGGTTAAGCAACATCAAGTAAATACTGAATTATATGAACTTTTAGAACTATTTGGAAAGTAAAAAATGATAGAAGCCTTTAAAAATATCAACCCATTTATCCTCGGATTGCTCATAAGTCTAGGCATTGGCCTTATTCTGGGACTGGAACGTGAATACGATAAACTGAAGGAAGAACAAGGTTTTGCAGGCATAAGAACCTTCCCGATTGTCGCCATTATTGGTTTTATATTAGGCAACCTTTCCACAGCTTATACACCTTGGTTGGTCATTATCATTGCAGGAGCATTTCTTTTGTTTCTGTCTTTGAGTCATCTTTCCATAGTACAAAAGCATATTATGACTGGTATTACCACCAATATGGCCTTGTTCGCTACGCTAATTTTGGGTGTTATGGTTGCCAATCATTTGCATAAGGAAGCAGTTGCCACCGCAGTAGTGGTCGTTACTTTATTGTCGCTTAAAACTACCTTTCGTTCTTTCATTAAGAATATTACTTCAGCAGAGCTTTTTGCTTTTATTAAATTTTCTATCATAGCGTTGTTGATATTACCATTCCTTCCCAAAGAAAATTATGGACCAGAAGGTTTGTTAAATCCTTTTGAAATCGGCTCTATTGTTGTTATTGTTTCCTTCTTAAATTTCATCGGCTACTTTCTTGTAAAATATGTAGGTTCTAAACGTGGTATTCTGCTCACGGCAATTTTAGGCGGATTGATTTCAAGTACCGCTGTAGCTTGGATATATGCTTCCCGAAGTAAGGAATCGCCAGAACTTTCAAAAGAATATGCCGCTGGTATCATTATAGCTTCTGCCATAATGTTTCCCAGACTTGCGATTCTGGCATATATTTTCAATAGTGTAATACTTTCTTATTTAGTCGTCCCATTTACTATTCTTACCCTTATCTGCTTAATAAGTGCGCTTTTATTCATCAAAAAGAATACAGATGTCCCAAAGACAGACATCAATCTTGGTAATCCACTCAATATTTGGAACGCCCTTGGGTTTGGTGGTATTTATGTGGTCATCCTATTTGCGGTTTTTTATGGAAATCAATTTTTTGGCGAAAGCGGTTTGTACTATTCAGCCCTAATTGCAGGATTGGCAGATACAGATGCCATTACCATCAGTATGGCAAAATTTGGGTCTTTGGAAGAAAAACTTGCACTGGCAACCAATGTCATCATAACAGCAACCATAAGCAATATGATTGTAAAGTTGGGCATAACCTACTTTAAAGGTTCTAAAAAAACAGGAAAACTTGTACTGATGATTTTTGGAACTGTTGTCATAGTGGGCATAACATATATTTTAATACAGTTAGGAAATTAAAAAAAGTGAAATGAAAACAACCATATTTAGCACACATAAGTTTGAAGAACCCTATCTGTTAAAAGCGAATGATGGCAAGCATCAATTAAAACTGCTTAAGAGTCGTTTGACGGAAGAAACAGCTATTCTCGCAACAGGTTCCAAAACGGTAAGTCTCTTTACAGGTGATGATGCTTCGGCAAAAGTTCTTGAAAAATTAAGCACGTTAGGCGTAAAAAATATTGCTCTGCGTTCTGCAGGTTTCAATCACGTTGATTTAGTAAAAGTAGCTGAATTGGATATGAAGGTAGCCCGTGTTCCTGCCTATTCACCTTATGCCATTGCAGAACACACAATGGCTTTGATACTTGCATTAAACCGCAAACTGATTAAGGCAAACAACAGGGTGCGCGAACACAACTTCTCATTAAACGGACTTACGGGTTTCGACCTAAACGGAAAAACTGTCGGTGTCATAGGAACAGGAAAAATAGGTGCTGTATTGGTAAAAATACTTCACGGTTTTGGCTGCAAAATTCTGGCCCACGATATGACTATCGATAAAAGTCTTGTCAATACATATAACGTCAATTATACTGATTGCAAAACACTCTGCGAACGGGCAGATATCATAAGTCTGCATATACCTTTAACACCAAACACAAAACATTTGATTGATGCAAAACATATCGCACTTATGAAACCCGGTGTAATGCTCATCAACACAAGTCGTGGTGGTTTGGTGGATACCAAAGCGGTCATACAAGGTCTTAAGACGAAAAAAATAGGGTATTTAGGATTGGATGTCTATGAAGAGGAAGAAGGATTGTTTTTTGAAGACCATTCTGATGACATTTTGCAAGACGATGTGATTGCTCGATTAATGACCTTTAACAATGTTTTAATAACAAGTCATCAAGCCTTTTTAACAGAAACAGCATTGACCAATATTGCTGAAACCACCATATATAATTTAGATTGCTTTGATAAAGAAATCCTTTCTGGGAATGAAATATCTGTCAATTAGTTTAAATAATTAAAACATAAAAAAATGAAAAATATACTTGTACCCACCGATTTCTCTGAAAACTGCACAAAGGCAGCCTATTTAGGCATTAAAATGGCCAAACTATACGATGCAGAGATACATTTTTTACACTTGATGACAACACCTGTAGATTGGGTAAAATTGAGTAAACTCAAAGAAAAGCGCTATCCCGAAACTGTAAAGCAAATTGGTATTGCCAAAGCCAAATTGCGTGCGTTGGAAAAAGAGGCAGAACACGAAGGACTGAAATGCCGAACTTTTCTCCAATTTGATTCGGGACAAAAAGATATTCTGGAACATTCTGGTCATTTCCACCACGATTTCATCATTACAGGAAGTAGCGGTACCAAAGGCCGTGTAAGGGAGATAACGGGCAGTAATGTTGAAAAAATTGTAAGAAAGTCAAATGCGCCAATTATTGTGGTAAAAGAGGATGAAGTAACGTTTCCTTTTAAGGACATCGTATTCCTTTCAGATTTTAAGGAAGACGTGAGCATACCGTTCAAGGAAGTGCTGTCCATTGCAGAAAA
>Ga0209344_10000446_pt1 | contig 73504 bp, 75 predicted proteins | sample Cruoilmetagenom6_FD_187293 | JGI IMG/M metagenome (GOLD analysis project Ga0209344, IMG submission 187293) | Oil polluted marine microbial communities from Coal Oil Point, Santa Barbara, California, USA - Santa Barbara Oil Seep Sample 6 (SPAdes)... | ecosystem: Environmental > Aquatic > Marine... | reverse complement strand
GGTAATAGCGATCTAAATAATATTCCAATTCTTTGAGGCTGGTTGCTTCTGACTGTTGGGCCAATAAAGCACAGACTTCCTTTTTATTTTTAGGTCGTTGTTCTTTAGTAGGCAAGCCCTCTTCTTGTTCCGACTTCGTCATTGAAGTAATGACATGGTTAAGCTGCGCATCTGTGGTATTGGGGTCAAACAAAACTTTTAAAAAATTGGCAATGCTTGGGTCTTTTGTATTCATGTTTAGGACTCAGTTCTTTCTTTAATTATTGGTTACAATATTCATCGTTAAATCGCACTGTCTATACTCAATCGGGCCACTTCACCAAATGGAAATAATTCACTGGCCAAACCACCTGAGGTGACTACCCACAAAGTTTCAGCAACTGGTTTTTGAGTTGGAAAATCGCCGTAACCATCGGTAAAGTAAACAATCACATCAATGCTGTTCTGCTCTTTTTTTTCAACCACCTCAGCATAGAAAACTGCGAAATCTGTACCGCCGCCACCTTGCGGAGGTGCTGCATCGAGGCCGTCGATTAATAGGTATGGGCCATAAATATCGGCATCCACATAATACAATTCAATATGGATAAAATAATAAGCATTGGCGATGGCATTCAGTTCACTGATGAATTGAGTGAGTTCTTCTTGTTCAATAGAACCACTGGTGTCAACTGCAACCAACACGTTCAGGCGACTAGATTCCAACTGATCCAAATACAAGCCCTGATGGACAAAACGTCGATCAAAGCCTTCAAAATCATCAGGTGTCCGAACCACAAAATGCCACAATAACCATCGCCAGTCCATAATTGGATTCATCATTTGATCTATTTCACGCAACAAGCCAGCAGGAAGCTGCCCTTTTATCTGGCCACCTAATCGAGACGCAGCCTCTGCTTTGCGTAATGCCCCTTGCCAATATTGTGCGGTCCTGCCAGCCACTTGTTTTTGTATTTCTGGTGATTGAGAGTCTGCTGATGTTGCCTTTGCGGGATTAATTAAATCTCTATGACATGGATAAAGCTGGTTTAAGACTTGTTGAATTTGATGTTTGTTGGGTTGCCCACGGTCTTGTTGCTTACTCGAATTCTGACAAGATTGGCGAGCCAGGTCTGAATTTGAAGACTGAGGCTTACCATCCTGTTGACTTTGACTCGGCATGTTCATTGCTGCTTTCGTTAATGAAGGATGCTTTTTAGGTAAATCCATCAAGGTCTCATAGACCTGTTCAACACTCATGTCATGATATTTGGGTTCAGTCGCTGTCTGCCTCGGTGGGGTAAAGTCGCCCGCTTCATTGATGATGTTGTTAACTACAATATCTGCTGCCACATTCCAAATATCAGCATCACGCTGCCCCTGTCTAATCGGGTGTAACAAAGCCGCATGTAAAGTCAAATGTAATAATAAACCAGTTTTTTCTGTTTCACTCAAAACCTTGAAATAATCGGTGTTAATCCGAATCAAACTGGCATTGGTGCTGAACAATTCACAAGCTGGATCAAACCGATAATTGGCCATCAAAGAAAGGGTGGCCAAAAATGGGTTGGCACGTCTGAGCTTCAACAAATATATACTGATGGCTTGTTCCATCAGCTGGCTATTAACTGTGCGTATGTGGTCAGAAATTCAGTCAACTTGGCTTCTTTCATGATTTGGGTTTGTATGGCTTTCATCAAACCTTTTTTCCTGAAGATAGGAAAGGCATCTGTGGCATACAGCTGTACCCACTCAGGATTCGCAGAATCAATCAACCAACGCAATGCATGCAGGGCTTTATCTTCATGGTCAGAATGTCCCACTAAACTCATGGTGGTGGCATACCTCAACGAAACTTCTTCAGGAAATTTTGGTTTTTGGGTGCCACTGACAATCGCTCCAATATCGGGTATGTTCTCTGTGACCTCAAGATAAGCATAGAATTCGGCAGCAGCACTGACCCCCACTGAAGACTCAACATCTAAACCAGCCTGGTGCAACACATCAGCCATTTCCCAACTTCTGGGAGAAGGCCAAGCCATTTCATTGGGAGACATTTTATGTAAAAGGTCTGGTCTAAATGCCAAAAAGCCAATCATTTGGTGACTCAGACCAGATGAAAAAGCATATTGTCGAAAACTTTCAATGCTCACTTCTGCAGCTAAATGTATGAATCTATTGGCCAATGGAGCTGGCATATCGAACACGCCGGCTCGATCTTCTTTGCGATTACCAGCTGACCAAATAAACCAGCCCTCAGGTACCACATAATTACCCACTTTCCGGTCTAAAATCAATTGTTGGGCCACACCTTGCATAGCAGGTGGTGCCATATTAATCTCATCCAAAAACAAAATTCCTTGACCCTGGCGTGGTAAAAATTCAGGTGGTGCCCAATAGGTGATGCCATCATTGGGTACCGGCAGCCCCCTGAGATCGGTTGGAGCCAATTGACTCAGACGAACATCAACAAACCGTAAGTTGTTTTTATCAGCCACTTGCTTAACTATGCTAGACTTCCCAATACCCGGTGCCCCCCAAATCATTACACTGCACTTCACATCATTATGTAAAAGAGTCTCTAAATAGGTTTCTAATTCAGTAGGAGTCATCAGCTAATATCAAACAGTTAAAGTGAAGTGAACATTTTAACCAATCAAATAAACAAAAACATACTCATTTTGTCAACCACCTGCAAATACCCACTTGACAAAATGCTCAATACTTAACATTTACCTTTGACTTAATAATCCTTATCTAAATATGCCAACCGATTTAGCCGCAACATAGAGGTTCTTGTTCATTGAAATCAAAACCAGACAGAAGCATGAATTGGCTGGCAATTAAGACCTGTCAAAGTCCAAGTAATTTACAAATAAAAAAGATACTTTTTAAACAGACATGGTAAAGCTTCTGTAGCGAGCTGAGTTGGTTGACCCAATGCTGAATTAGAATGTATCCCACAAAGAAAAAGGAGTGGCAAATAAATACAGTTCAATCTTAAATGACATGACTGGATTTTAAATCTCAATACCACAGGGTTTAACTATTCGGATAAGGCGTACAATAGCAGTACACCTCTGACATTGATATTGCGACCTCCGAACAATAAAATCTAATTGTTTAGATTGATTGCTCAAAGGCATTTTATCAAACCAACCAACAATCAGCTGTATTTTTGCTTCACATGGTTCAATGCTTGAGTCAGTCGATGAATACTTTCTTGTTGACCCAAAACCTGCATAATCACATCATTAGCTGGGCCTTGGGCTTGACCTGATAAAGCCAACCGAACAGGCATACCCACTTTGCCAAAGCCCACTTCAAGCGCTTCGACCACATCAGCAATTAACTGGTGCAAATCAGCACCAGCCCAATCAGTAATCGTTTGACACTTAGCAATCACAGCTTCCAGTGACTCAATGGCCGACTCTTTGAAGGCTTTCTTTTCAGCTTTTTCGTCATAACCAGACAACGGTTGTAATAAGAACAAGCCTAATTCAGCCAGTTCATTGATCGTGTGAGCTCGCTCTTTAAACATATCAACAATCGCTGACAAATCCACACTGTCATTTGTTTCAATATTCAAAGCAGCCAGGCGTTGACCTAATAAATCAGCTAAACGAGCAGTATCGGCTTGTTGCATATACTGTTGATTGATCCAATTTAATTTGGTGGTATTGAAAGCACTTGGCGCTTTGTTGACACCTGAAAGATCAAACAATTCAATCATTTCAGCTTTGGTAAACAATTCTTGATCACCGTGTGACCAACCCAAACGAACCAAGTAGTTCAACACAGCTTCAGGTAAATAACCATCTTCAGCATATTGCATGACACTCACTGCACCATGCCTTTTTGACAAGCGCGCACCATCGTCACCCAAAATCATCGGAACGTGTGCAAACTCAGGTACCGATTCACCCAAGGCTTGATAGATATTAATTTGTCTTGGTGTGTTGTTAATGTGATCATCTCCTCGAATCACATGTGTGATACCCATATCGGCATCATCGATAACGACACTGAAATTGTAAGTAGGCATGCCATCAGCTCGTGCAATCACCAAATCATCCAATTCTGCATTGGCTACTGTGATTTCACCACGTACATGGTCGTTGAATTTCACTTCGCCTGTTTTAGGGGTTTTGAAACGAATGATGCTGTGCTCTGATTTAGTCAAACCTAAATCACGACATTTACCATCATATCGAGGCTTTTCACCATTTTTCATCTGCTGTTCGCGGATTTTATCGATACGTTCTTTTGAACAATTACAATAATAAGCTTGACCATTTTTTAACAGCTGGTCAATTTTTTCATGGTAACGTGTCAAATTTTTACTTTGGTATTTCACTTCAGAATCATGTTCCAAACCCAACCAGTTCATACCTTCAAAAATGGCATTTATCGATTCCTCAGTAGAACGCTCAGTATCAGTATCCTCAATTCTCAACTCAAACTGACCGCCATGATGACGCGCATAAAGGTATGAAAACAAGGCAGTTCTGGCACCTCCCACATGGAGGTAACCGGTTGGACTGGGGGCAAATCGTGTGATGACTTTCATGTTAATTGATAGTTTCCTGAATTAATACATTTTGAAGATTGAATTTTATATGATTTCAACAACCTGTGCTGGTTTTATTTAATTACAAACAGAAAAACAGACCGACATAAAACAATAAATTATGGTTTTATTGTCAATTTAAATTTGAGAAACTGCACGAAATTAAGTCATTCATCAATACAAATATTGATTCGACTTTACAATTCATGCTGAACAAATTATTTTCCTAACAACGCCTGCATTGACGCTGTTAACTCAATGTCATCAGACTGAATGATTTTTAATGCCTCATCTTCAGTCTTTCCTTGGTATTTAATTAACCAGGCAGCATACAACTGGCTGGAACGATGACCTGAACGACAGTGTAACACCATCTTTTTATCTGAGTTAGCAATCATTAAATCATTAAATGCAGCCAATTTTTCAGGTGAATAATCATGACCTTTTCCAATTTCAACCATGCCATAATCCATGCCTCGACGTTTCAATTGGTCGTTTTCATTAAAACCCAGATCATCCATTTCTGATTGGGTTCTGCTGTTAATCACCACAGCGACATGGTTATTAGCTAATTCATCTAAATCTTGTTTCGTGGTTTGAGGCCCAATCCAAATTTGATCACCGACTTGTTTGGCTTGAGATAAGTAACTGACAGTCGAGTCTTCAGCCATCACCAACTGAGTATTTAGCACCCACAACAATACAATATATTTCAACACAATTTACCTCCGATAGTCATGATCATTTAATTCAGAATTGAGCCCATGCGACGTCGGTATTGAGCTGCCAATTTGGCATCACCCAACAAACCAAAAGAAGCCACCAACAATTGTTTCACATTGGCATCAGTGATGTCTTTCTGCAACAGCTCCAATAATCCCACCACTGCCGTTTCAACATCTCCTTGTGCTATTTGTTGCTTAAATTCTGTCAGTTCATCATTGGCCTCTACTGCAGCCAATTGAATCTTTGCTTTGGCAATATCTGCTTCTGGCATTTTTAACTGTTGATCACTCAGCCCAGCGTACAGTTTTTGAGCTGCCGGCACATCATTCATTAATAGGTGTACCTCAATGATTTTCCAAACAGCTGTTTCATGGGGTAAAACAAGCAGAGCACTGAGTGCTTCTTCAAACTGACCAGCGTCAATCATATCTTGAACGTTATCATCAAGCACAGGCTCTTTAGCCACTTCATTTAATTCAATGTGTTGTGACAACCAAGTAGTCAGCTCACTCTCAGATTTGACACCCATAAAATTATCTATAATCTGCCCACTTTTTAACAAAGCCACAGTGGGCAAACTTTGAATGCCCATTTGTTGAGCCAACATCTGTTCTTTATCCGCATCAACCTGAGCCAGCACCAAAGCATCTGGGTGTTTTTCAACCACTGCATGTAAAATCGGTGTTAAGTTTTTACATGGCTCACACCAGTCAGCCCAGAAATCCAACAAAACGGGAACTTGATGCGACTTTTCAATCACGTCTGTCATGAAAGAATCAGCAGTGACATCAAAGATGACTGCGTTGTTATTTGTCATTAAATTATCCATTGTTATGCTTACTTTTGTTAATCACCAATTCAATAATAAGGGTTGTCACCCAATTCATGATCTGTGGCATCCAATACATCAACAATTTCAGGGAATGCAGCAGTGATTTGACTTTGCATACCTTGTGACAAGGTTTGTTTAGCCATACCACAGCCTTGACAACCACCACCAAACTGAATGTACGCATGTCCGTCTTCAATTGCTGTCAGTGCAGCACGCCCACCATGTGAAGCCAACATGGGATTAATCGTGGCATCGATAAAATACGATACCCTGTCAAACAAAGGCGCATCATCATCAGGGGATTGACCTTTTAACATTGGTGCTTTGATGTTTAACTGCCCACTGGCTCCTTGAATTTCATAATCAATTTCCGCATCGATAAAGTAATCCTTATCATCTTTGGCCATATAGAGATTAAAAGGCCCCAATTCTTGAATGTCATAATTATCACCCATTTCATCGGCTTCACAAAAGCCTAAATGGCAATCTGCCGCTGGAGTACCTGGGTTTTGTACATCAACCTTTAGGTGTAAATTGTCTATATCTTGTTCTTTTATCACGCCTGACAAAAATTCAACTGCAGATTCACTGACTTTAATCATTTAATTTTCTCGTATAAATAAGGAAAGGATTCATCCAAGCGATAATCAATGCCAGAATGTGTTCCATTAAACTCCGTGTAAGTGTGTTCTATTTCAAAATTTTCAAGCTTTTTCGACAGTTGTCGCATGCCATAATGAATATAATATTGATCTCGAAAACCACAATCCATGTAAAGCCCGTTTAATTGTTGTAAAGCATGCACAGAAGATTCAACTCGATTAATAGGATCATGAGCCAGCCACCGCTGCCACCGTTGTTGATTCAACTCACAAGTTTTCAAGTCAAAAGGCAAAACCAACTCTGTGGTATTGGCCTCATCATATGTGGCTGCCATACACAAATGCATCATCGCAAGTATATGTGAACCCATGACTTTTTTAGCCTTCCAAAAACGCTTAATGAACTTGTTAATATCACCATTGAATTGCGCCAGCACATCAGCCACAGCAGGAAAATCACGTTGATATAACAAATCAAATCCTGCATCACCTGAGTGATTAGCAATGGCACCCCATTGAGCTGGAAAATCCATAGCAAAACGAATGGCTGCAAATCCACCTGAGGATTTGCCTAAAACAGCACGATGGGCCGCACCTTTTTTCACTGCAAATTGTCGTTCAACCAAAGGCATCAATTCTTCATGAATATGACTGGCATACAGTCCCATACCAGGAGCATCTAAATATTGATTGCCACCCAACCGAGTAAAACAATCAGGAAACACCACAATGGTCGGACCCATTTTTTGCTCATCAATCAAACGATCCAAGCGCTCTGGAATACTCTCACCAAACCCTCTCCATTCAACCACACCCTGTCCACTGTTGGTATAAGCGGCCAAATAGTACATCACAGGGTAGGTTTTATTTTCATCATAACCATGTGGAAGGTACACCGGCACTTGGCGCACATGAGGATCGCCCAATGGGTTGTTTTTCAACAACGCTGAATTAACGGTTATGTATTCAATAAGACCGCGCGCCGTAGATGGTTTTTGATTGTAAATTGACATAAAAACTACAGTATAGAGTAGCGTTCATTTTACCCACGACTGAGCCATGATGCCAAGCAAGACATTCAAAACAATGAACGAATAACTCAGCACCCACTATTTCTTTGTTGTCTTACAATTTATGCCTGTTGGTAACCATGATGACTGTCACCAACAGCACCAATAACATCAATGCCCATTGGCTCAGTGTAGATACCATCCTCAGGCTGGACGATCCTGACAAAATAACTTCATCTGGACTTGAAGCGGCGTTGCTAATGATTTGAAAAATGTCACTGAAATTGCCTTCACCATTTGGATTAAATAAAACTTCAATGTCACAACTGTTGCCATCCGCTAAAGTCAAAGGCAATGCAGTACAACTGCCACCAGTGATAACGAATGGTTCTGCTGGATTCGTTATGTCACTGATATAAACAGCTGAACTACCAGTGTTACTGACTGTGATCACTTGATTCACTTGATCACCACTGAAAACTGCCCCATAATCCAAGGAATTGGAGCTCAGCGATAGGACACCAACCTCTACATTGACAGTTCTGGTGAGGGTGGTAGCGACATTGCCTGCATTGTCCGAAACATCGTAATTAATGACATAAGTCCCTGCAATGCTTGTGTTGGGCAAATTGCTGACCACTATATTGTCAGTCAAAGTATTGTCATCATCAACCAAATCAGTCGCAGTGGCACCCGCATCAACATAAGTATCTCCAACCAATAAAGTAATTGGATCAGCACCAATCAAGCTTAAAACAGGTGGTGTGGTGTCGACAATGGTGACAATTTGAATGTCCGAACCAGTGAAGCCTTGAGAGTCTGTAGCTGTCCAGGTCACCGAGGTCGAACCCAGTATAAAATCTACGGTTTGATTGGCTGTGGCTGTTAATCCCGTTTCATCAACATCCGTAACAGTGGCTGTACCGAGTGATGGGCTGCTCAATGGCCCAGTTGCCTCACTGATAAGATCAGCAGGTGCAATGACAACAGGAACAAAGGCTTCATAAGCCCCAATGTCACGCAAACCATCAGAAACAGCAAATCCACGTTGGTCTGTCGATGTTCCATTAACAGCTGCGTTTAAGGCCTGGCTTCCAAACAACAAAGCATGGGTCATGGTTGGTCCGCCATTATCGGCTAAATCAGCAACTGATAACGTGTCTAGTGTTGAGTTTGTATTTGGACAGTTGTTATTAGGGTCATCGGAAATATTGTTAGCACTATTATTGATGATGCCACCACCTATAAATCCACATGCATTTGCATTTGTTTGGCTGATATTATTATGGAAAAGTATATTGTTGAAATTTAAAATTTCTGCAGCATTTAAAAAAATAACTTTTCCATCAACATCAGCTGAATTTCCTGAGAAAGTGCTGTTTTGGATGGTGGTAATAGTTGAATATTGGTCAACAAAAACACCACCGCCATTAATAGCTGAATTTCCTGAAAAGGTGGTGTTTTGGATGCTGTTTATAGTGGCTTTATATATAAAAATTCCACCACCTTTATCAGCCGAATTTCCTGAAATGGTGCTATTTTGGATGTTGGTTATTGTTGAGTTACTATATATTCCACCACCAAATGATAAAGCTGAATTTCCTGAGAAGGTACTGTTTTGAATGATGCCGACATCAGCAGTGCGAGATGGATTATAATTTTCTATAGCGCCACCATACTCTGCTTGATTGCCTGAAAAAGTACTGTTTTGAATTCTAGAAATTGTACCCGTGTTTTCAATCGCACCGCCACCATCAAACCCTGTGACCAAACCATTGCTTAAAGTGATGTTTCTTAATTCTAAATTGCCTGTTTCATTCACATACAAGATACGGAATGCCTCAGTAGCAGTATTACTGCGTGAAATGCCAAAGCCTTTTCCATCTAGTAAAATAGAACCACTAATATAAGGCGTACCATTTCCACCAAAGTCGTTATTGTATCGTTGGGTTAAGCTGATGTCATTGCCCAAATTGATGGTATCCCCACCATTGGCCTCACCATTTAAATTAGCACATTCAATCGCTTGTATCAATTCATCGGCATCAGTAACTGTGGTGATAAATCCATCGGTCTGTAAACTCAATGGACAGACATCAACCGGTTGTAATTCAAAAGCACCAATGCCTTGCACAAATAAAGCGCCAGCAAATACTAAAATAAGTCTTTTTATTTTGGGTTTCATTTAGTTCTCACTTTTTATTGTTTTACGTTTCTACTTTAACCACTACATACAAAGTAGGCTTTAATCACATTTTTACTAATTCAATATTCTTTTAGATCTCTAAAAGGTTTATTGTTTGAGGTTCATAAATATATAAGCGAGAAACAGCCCCCAAACCATCAAATATTTATTTTTTAAAGCTTCAGTAAAATTATGGTTCTTTGGAAAAAAGAATTTAATGCTAAAAATTCAAGACAAGAAATGCCATTATATAGTAAGGTTATTGATTAGGATTCTATTGCAGAAATTGAGTTTTTTTTCAATTTTTTTTAACTTAATTCACCACATATGCATAAATCTACTACTGTGATAAAGTGGCTGGTGTGACAGGTGACAATCACAACAACAAAGAAACCGTTGATAAAATCATTTATCAACGACTTAATGCCATAACCTATACTTTGGTGTTGTCTGAACGTCAAAATCACACCTTGCCCTCCACTGATTTAGTCCATGAGACTTTTGCCAAATTATCAAGCTGCGACTCTGCTTTCCCTGTTCAAATACATTACTTTCGCGCGCTCGCCAGAAAGATGTGCCAGATGATGTTCGATTAAGGAATGACTTTGGGTCTTCATTTTTTGTATGACATTAAACTTGCTTCCATTGAATTGAATTGTTACGCTATTCTCTTTTTTATACAGACCTCTTTTGACAATAAGTCGCTCACAACAAAAAGAACGCACCAGACGTGCCATCATTGATGCTGCCATTGGACAACTCAGTGAAAGTAAGAGTTTTGCCAGCTTGAGTTTACGTGAAGTTTCCAGAGAAGCAGGCATTGCACCCACCTCATTTTATCGCCACTTCAAAGACATGGAAGAATTGGGACTGACTTTGGTTGATGAATCAGGCTTAACGCTAAGACAGGTCATGCGCAAAGGCAGACAAAGACTGAAAAAGAAAGGCAGTGTTATAGCCACTTCTGTAAAGACATTCATGGAATTCACTCAAGCCAATCCCAACATTTTTCGCATCTTGTTTCATGAACGCTCTGGCACAACCCGTGCATTACGAGTAGCTGTGGCACGTGAAATTCAATACTTTGTGGTGGAACTCACCGACTACATTCAAAGCTCAGGTTTTGATCATGATTCAGCTTATGCACAAGCTGAAGCCATGGTGGCTATAATTTTCAATGCAGGCGCTGAATCCATAGCAGCAAAACCTAAACAAAGGAAAGAACTGGCAAGCAGGGCAATCATGCAATTACGCTTTATCGCCACTGGTGCACTCCAACTCAAAGAAAAACAGCTTTAACCCTCTTCTAACACCTTACCTCACACTCAAAACATCTTTTCACAAGTGAACACATGCAAACTATTACCTCACCAATATATTGAATGCACATTTACCCATCACATAACTTGCATGTCAAATATTTAGGAGTGCACTTGTGCGCTTAATTAACAGGAAAGACCGTATCATTAACAAGCAGCATCCACAGAAAGAAAAACAGGAACACTCAAGCACAACCACCCAACACAAGTACAAAACAGCACAATAAAAGCGAACCAACTCAGGTGTCTTGGTAATCTCAGCCGTTAACTGTCCAACAAACCTCAATTAACAGCTGATTGCTTGCGTACACCTTACCAACAAACACATCACCGATGTGAATTGGTCCCACACCGGCAGGGGTGCCGGTCATTAAGACATCACCATCTTCCAAAGTCATAAAGGAATCAACTTCATTAAGCAAATCAACGGGTGAATTCAGCATCATTGAACAATCACCTTTTTGCTGTAAACGACCATTAACATACAACTCCAAACCCAGTTCATCAAGAGATTGAGGCACAGTTACAAAATCACTAAATACTGCAGAACAATCAAAGGCTTTGGCACGTTCCCAAGGCAATCCCTTGGCCTTTAACTCATTCTGAATTTGTCGTTTGGTTAAATCCAAACCAAAACCCACCGCCTTTAACTTGCCTGCTTCAACTAAAAAGGACAACTCAGCTTCGAAATGAATTTCATCACCACCTTTTAATAACAATGCTGAAGAAACAGCCGAATTGGGTTTAACAAAAATAACTGGCTCAGTTGGTGTGACATTCTTCAATTCCTTGATGTGACCAACATAATTGCGACCTACACAAACCACTTTTGAAGGCGTTAAGTTTCTGCCATTGAAGGTGACTGTATTCCTCATTATTCAGCTCCGCCCATCAACTCATTATTTTTCAGCAATGGTCTCAAAGAAACTACCTTGGTTCCATTTTGGGCGTTCTTTGGCATTGGCTACTTCCATAGCGATGGCACGATTGATAGCAACAAATTTGGCTGCCACATCATAATTAATAGGCAAATCAAGCTGGTCTGAGGGCTTATGATAGTGTTTGGCTATGAAATCTTTACTGGAAATTTCGTGCGCTTCAAACTTCATACCAACCTTATCAGCAGTAACCAAATACACTGCTGGTATGCCTTTTTTAACAAAACTGTACTGATCACTGCGTACAAAGATGTTTTGCTCTGGCATAGGGTCAGGAATGAGCTTCATACCGTTATTTTCTGCTGCCACTGACAGCACTTTCCACAGGCTGCTGTGTTGTGCCCCAAAACCAATCAATTGATCAAACGCATTGGTTAAAACCGGCATATCTAGATTGATATTGGCAACAATATCTTCCAATGGCACAGTGGGATTATTGGCGAAGTAGTTTGAACCCAACAAACCTTTTTCCTCAGCAGTTACCATAACAAATAAAATCGATCGTTTCGGCGGCTCATTTGATTGGGTAATTTGATGTGCCATTTCCAACAATGTTGACACACCTGCAGCATTATCCATGGCACCATTATTGATTTTATCACCCAGCTCCAAATGCTCAGAAACACCAATATGATCCGTGTGTGCACTGAGCAAAACATACTCATCTTTTAATTCTGGATCAACACCTTCTAATATACCAACCACATTTGGACTCGTTACACTGGAGTGAGTGGATTGATAACTGATGTGAGCTGTTAGCCCCATATTTTGTCCAACTGGTTTTTCACCCTTTTCAATTTGTTTGAACACAGCCTCAAGATCCATGCCTGCATGAGCAAACAGCTTTTTTCCTGCATCAATACTTAATGTAGCTGACGCCAAGATTTCAGGATAACCGTTTTGAACTTCTCCAAATTTATTTACCGACCTGATTCTTGGTTTATCAATGTATGCTTTGGCTTTTGAAAATGACCTGATTTTTTCAGTTATGGGTGTATAAACTGATATGACACCAATGGCTCCCCGTGAGACCAATGCTTTTGTAGATGTTCTTGAGTAATGAGCTCCCACTTCACTGGGGAAATGAATGGGTTTACCTGCCAACACCACAGCAATTTTACCCTTAACGTCTACTTGATCAAAATCTGAGTAATTTAAAAATGGGGCATCCACACCAAAGCCAACAAACACCAGTTCACCTTGAACTTCCGAATCCAATCTATTGACATTGGCTCCCACCGAAAACTCTTCTAAAAACTCAAAGTCAATCCCCCCTTGTTCAGATGCAACTGACAGTTTCGGTGACTGAGTATTTAAAAAGGCTGACTTGAATTTGATTCTTTGCATATAACCATCATCGCCTGCCGGCACAATCCCCATCTTGGCAAATTCTGTAGCGATGTATTGCGCTGCCACTTCATGTCCAACACTGCCAGTATCTCTGCCACGAAGCAAGTCAGAAGCCAAAAAGTCCATATGTGCTTCAAATCTTATGGATGTTTCTGAAGAAACCGCAGAACTGGATACCAAAAAAAAGGATATACAAGACACCCAGAAGTAAAATGCCGAAGAGTTAACCCTCATATTTTTTTACACCAAACAAATAAACAAAACACATCATATTAAATAGAAGCAACCAATTAAATAGTACACAAGTCATTAAGTTTAATAAGCAACTACCCACATTTTTTGTGAAGCACCCAACAAAACACGGATTAAATTAAGCTAAAATCTATTAACTTTTTTATGCTGACTATTATGAGAACCACTGATATCAAACCCGTCATACTCACCGTATTTATTTTATCATGCACTCAAAGCGTTTTTGCTGGCGGCACGCCATTCACTTCTGATGACCTTAATTTAGAATCTGCAATAAACAGCAATTCAGTTGTTCTGGATGTATTAAGCAATGACTTCAGCGGCATCAATGGTGATGACTTCAAGGAAGTAATTGCCTTGTGTGACATCAACACCACAGATCAAGACTGCACTAGCAACAGCTATTCAGATGCAACAGGTACAGTCAGCATCAATGGAACTGGCAATAAAAACAATGTACTATTCAATTCTGATGGCAACACTTCAGCCCTATTCCAGTTTAAATATGTCATGCAAAACAGCGCTTCATCCACTGGCAGTGCAACAGCAGAAGTGACTTTAACTCATTTTGAAGTCAACAGCTTATCGGATGCAGGCACCAATGGCTGTGACAGTACCGAATGCACACTCAGAGAAGCCATCGAATCTGCTGAAAATGACGGAGAAGCTTCGGTCATTAATTTTTCCCGAACCTTAACGGGTCATATCTTGTTAAACAGCACACTGACCATAAACTCCATCGACTTAAGCATCTTAGGACCTGGCGCTGGTCGCATCACTGTATCTGGCAATAATCAGCACCGTGTGTTTATAGTTCCGATGGCAAGTGAACGATTTTTTATGTCTGGATTAACCATCAGTGATGGCTTTACCAGCGGATCCAATCAAGGTGCTGGCATTTATATTCAACAAGCAACCGAAACCAAGTTTGAAAATATCAGGGTCATTAACAGCACATCCAACGATTCTAATGGCGGCGGTATTTTCGTACACTTGGCAGGCCTGAAGCTAAGCAACAGTGAAATCAGTAACAATACGGCTGAATTATCCGGTGCAGGCATTGGCATCAATGGAGGCTTTGGCAATGATGTCACTCTAGAAAACGTCACAGTCAGTAACAACCATTCAAACAATGGAATTCCTGGAATTTCAGTGACCGCAAACAGCGGACAAAACGTTGAACTTAAGTTCATCACATCTGCATTTAACACCGGCAACTCAATAGACAACTACATCAATAACAAAGGAAATATCACCATAGAGTCCAGCGTATTTGTGCCTGGATTATCACTGCAGAACCCCAACAATGTAACCAACAACTCCATCATTCAAAACCTAACAGGCACAGTGAATGGAAATAATAATTTAACAGACACCGTTAGCTTGGACCTGCAACCACTGGCCGCCTTAAATGAAACAGGACTGCATGTGCATGCCTTTGAACCAAGCAGCATTGCCTACAACCATGTCGATACCAGTGTCGGAAATTCCGGATGTGGTTCATTGGTGACCCACGATCAGATTGGCACAGCTCGCCCTGGTGAAGGATTTTGTGATGCAGGCGCTTATGAATATACTTTTATTGATATAATTTTTGCCAATGGTTTTGAGTAATTAACCAAGAAAGGCTGTCAACTCGTGAGGCATGGGCGCCTCAAAAACAAAAGCATCAAACTGTAACGTTTTGGCATGCAAGAATAATGCCCTGCCGTGTGAGCATCTACCATCACCATACAAGGCATCACCCACAATTGGTTTACCAAGATATTGTGCATGCACCCTGATTTGATGCGTGCGGCCAGATTCAATGGCACACTCAACCAAACTATACTGACCATTATTCAATAACGGTGTAAATGTAGTTTTGGCAGACTTCCCCTGTTTACTGATTTTAACAGTTCGAATACCCTTGACGCGATTATCTGTATCCAATGGTTGATTGACCACCACCACTTCTGACATCACACCAACGACAATTGCCAAATAAATTTTTATGACTTGATGTTTTTTCATGGCAGACTGAAAATTCAATAAAGCCTTTCTGTTTTTAGCCAACAACAAACAACCACTGGTGTCTTTGTCTAAACGGTGAGCCAGCTGTAAATTTTCATAACCAACAATCGATGTTAAAGTTTCAATCACCCCCATCTTATGGCCCGTTCCTGCATGAACTGCTAAACCAGCAGGTTTATTAATCACCAAGTAATTAGTGTCTTCAAAAATCACATGTTGCATTAAATCAGTTTGAAGCGTTGAATCAACGCTTACCTTCTTTGTTGCAACAAAATAAATACTGGGAGGTATGCGAATAAAATCCCCCTTCGAAAGTTTATACAAAGGCTTAACCCTTTTACCATTGACTCTAACCAGTCCCTTTCTAATTAACTTGTACCAATTTGATTTTTCTATGTGTTTGCGATGCTTCAGTAAATAATTATCCAAACGTTGACCCTCATCGTTTTCAAGCACCTCAAAAATTGGTTTTTTATCCATATTCCCTACTTTTATCAGATAATTATACGATTCATTAAAAAAAATGTTAAAATCTCGCAAATCTTGCAACCCGTGGTTAGCAAGTATTGAAACTGATGGCTCAAAGTTAACTCATGAGTCGAAGATTATACGATTTAAAACAGTTTAGTTCCAAGGAGTCGAAAAATTAATTCGAAGGAACCAAGAATCATTGGATTGATGATAAACAACAACTGAATGGAACGAAACCATTTCAGTCATTAAATAACATACATAAATGGTGAAATAACTCACCTGCGATAAGCGACAGAAAACACCGCGAGTGGTTTGAAATTGATTAAAAACACAATCAATGACAATTGGCTTAAACCCAAGCAAACTGCGACATCGAATAAACAGAACACCGCCCTACTGGCTTGTAAACTGTTCGACTATGCTTATTTGGCATCACTGAAAAGGTTCATCGTTCCTAAAAAAAGGAACTAAGATGAAAAGAATGTTAATCAATGCAACGCATACGGATGAAATTCGTGTCGCTATTGCAGATGGACAAAAGCTCTACGATTTAGACATCGATTCTGCGGGTCATTACCGCAAAAAAGGCAATATCTATAAAGCAAAAATAACCCGTGTTGAACCTTCCTTAGAAGCCTGTTTTGTTAATTATGGCTCTGAAAGGCACGGATTTTTACCCTACAAAGAAATCAGCCCAGCTTATTGTAAACAAGCACCTCGTGGAAAAGCCAGGCTACCCATCAATGAAGCATTGAAAGAAGGCGATGAAATCATTGTTCAGGTAAATAAAGAAGAAAGAGGCAACAAAGGGGCTGCGTTAAGCACGTTTATTTCATTAGCTGGACGCTACCTTGTTTATATGCCCGGCAATCACCGAGCCGGTGGTATTTCACGCCAAATTCATGGCGACAAACGCGCACACCTACAAGACATTATGCGCCGCCTGGAAATACCTAAAAACGACGGTGTTATTATCAGAACGGCTGGTTTAGGTAGAACCTTTGAAGAACTTCATTGGGACTTTAATTACTTGCAACAAGTTTGGGAAGCCATCCGAACAGCTGCTGAACAGAAAAAAGGCCCGTTCTTTATATACCAAGAAAGTGATTTATTCATCAGAGCCTTACGTGATTACTTACAACCTGACATTGGTGAAATTTTGATTGACGATCGTGCTTCTTATGAAAAAGCCCGTGAATTCATGCAACAAGTGATGCCTCATAATTTGAAAAAATTATCGTATTACAATGACACCACCCCCTTGTTTTCAAGGTATCAAATTGAGCGACAAATCCAATCAGCATTTGAACGTGAAGTGAAATTACCTTCAGGCGGCTCATTGGTTATTGACCAAACAGAAGCCTTACTTTCAATTGATATTAACTCAGCGAAAGCCACCAAAGGTATCGATGTTGAAACCACAGCATTAAACACCAATTTAGAAGCCGCTGATGAAATTGCACGCCAATTAAAAATCAGAGATTTAGGTGGTTTGGTGGTGATTGACTTCATTGACATGCGCAACAACAAAAATCAACGTGAAGTTGAAAATCGCATGCGCAATGCTGCAGAATCTGACCGAGCCAGAGTTCAAATAGGCAAAATATCAAAATTTGGCCTGTTAGAAATGTCACGTCAAAGGTTACGTTCTTCGATAGCCGACTCAAGTCAAATCACATGTCCTACATGCGGTGGCCATGGCTTTATTCGCTCTATGGAATCTTTGGTGATATCCATCATTCGATTGACTGAAGAAGAAATGATTAAGCCTAAAACAGGCAGAATTGTCATTCAAGCACCTGTAGAAATTGTTAATAAAATACTCAATGAAAAACGCACTGAACTCTCAGAATTAGAGAGCAGACACCATGTACAAGTCTCTGTGATATCCAATGAATTCCTTTCTTCTCCAGATTTTCATGTACAAAGGTTAAACACCAATGAGTCACACATCAACATTGACTCAATAAAATTGGTTAAACCAGAAGACTGTCACAAAGCCATCTCACTTGACCCACCACCTCCAACCAAGGAAAAACCGGCTTTAAGCATGGTCAAGCCAACAACTCAAGCACCCAAAAGATCAATCATACTGATGATTTCATCTTGGATCAAAAGCTTGTTTGCAAAACCATCCAAAAATAACAAAAAACAACACACCCGTTCTTACCACAATAAAAACAAAAACAAACCCAAAAACACCAACACGCAACACAAAGGACAGCAAAATAAAAAGCCTCAAAACAAACCACAAAATAAGGCTCAACAGCGTACGGATAAACAAACCGTTCAAAAAAACAATACGCGCAACCAACACATTAAAAAGAAAGGTCAACAAACCAACACAAATAAAGGTGCTCAAGCTAATAACAAAGCAAACCCAAATCAAGCCAAGCAGAATCAAACTGCAAAACAAAACATACAGCCCAATAAACAACAAGGGCAAAGCAATAACCCCAATAGTAAATCGACCAACAACAAACCAAACAAAGGTGGAAAATCGATTTATGGTAATAAAAACAAGAACAAGAATAATAAAAATACCACAACAGCTGAAAACAAACATACTGAGACTGACATCAATACCATTAAAAAGATGACCAGACCTCTGGGCAGCGTGGCTGAACTGGCAGCAAAAAAAGACCCAGTCGTTCCTTCAGGTGCATTGAAAAACAGACCCATTGACAACATTCAAATTGACAACAACAGCAATCTGAATACCAACAATGACAACAAACAAAAAGCCTTACAGAAGGATGTAAAAGCGGACAATAACAATAAGAACACACAAAACCACAAAACGCCAACGGGCAATAAAAAAACCCAATCTGGACGACATCCAAGCAACAAAAAAGCGACAAACAAGGCTGTTGAGAACAAAGCTACTGAAAACAAAGCTACTGAGAACAAAGCTACTGAGAACAAAGCTGCTGAGAACAAAGCTACTGAGAACAAAGCTGCTGAGAACAAAGCTACTGAGAACAAAGCTACTGAGAACAAAGCTGCTGAGAACAAAGCTGCTGAGAACAAAGCTGCTGAGAACAAAGCTACTGAGAACAAAGCTACTGAGAACAAAGCTGCTGAGAACAAAGCTGCTGAGAACAAAGCTACTGAGAACAAAGCTACTGAGAACAAAGCTGCTGAGAACAAAGCTACTGAGAACAAAGCTACTGAGAACAAAAGTGGCAACAGCAAAAGTCGCAGTAAAAAAACAACCAAGAAAAAAACCACAAAGAAAACGGCAACTAAAAAAACGACCGCCAAGAAAACCACCTCTGATGAAAAAACACCCTCTCAAGCTGACGGTGTCAAAGATTCAGGCTCAGCAGTGAAGTCAACCACTGACAAACCTAAAAAAACTACCAAGAAAAAATCAACAGCTAAAAAGTCAGTGAGTAAAACAGCTGAAAATAAGTCAGCCGCTGCAAACAATGAAAAAGAAGCCACAGAAAAACCGGCTACATCGACAAAAACCAGCCAGTCGTCTATTACCGCAGAAATGATTAAACCCGGTATATATAGAGCAAAAAAAACTGATTAAAAATATGTAGTTAGGTAATAAAAAAGCCTGAGTAACTAAACGCAGGCTTTTTTATAAATGATTAAATTATGGGTGGTAGTTTCAAGAAATAGAAGGCTTGTCTTGACGGTCATGTAAAACCACAATGGTGTGGCCTTTTACATCTAAATTGCCTTGCTCCATCAAATCTTTTAACACCCGGCCTGCCATTTCACGCGAACACCCAACTATACGAGATAATTCCTGTCGAGATACTTTAATTTGCGTACCATCAGGATGTGACAAAGCACCAGGCTCTTTACATAAATCCATTAAAGTCCTGGCTATTCTACCGGTCACATCAAGAAACGCCAAACGGTGTACTTTCCTGGATGTTTGTAACAAGCGATGCGTTAATTGAGTACCAATAACATACAGAATATGCTTGGCATCATCTTTCAACTCTGCCTCAAATAATTGACCCAGTCGCATATAACCAATTTCGGCCACTTCTGTTTTCTCTTTGGACTTAACCATGACTTCCCTGCGTTCAGTTTTCATGAACAAACCCATTTCACCAATGAAGTCACCCTTATTTAAATAAGCCAAAACCAATTCCTTACCTTCATCGTTCTCATAGGAAATAGTCACTGACCCACTGACAATATAATACAATGTATTGGCTAAATCACCAGGACGGATAATGGTGGTTTTATTTGGAAACTTTCGGCGATGACAAAGCGAAAGAAAGCGATTCAGTGACTCTACATTCAGTTTAAAAAAACTTGTATTTTGAAACCTTTCGCTCAGATACAATTCATCAAAAGTCGCATCGTTAAATGCATCAGACATGTTCTTTCCTCTCTAGTTGGATTTGCTTGTTAGTTATGAAACATTCACAACAACAACAAATTCTTCACACAAACTCAATCAATGATTCTACTCTTTTTTACACTTTATTGGAACACAACTTCGCATTCAACCAATAAGTTTTCGCGACAGACATCACCAAGTAAAATCACATAATGTTCAATTCCAAACCCAGATATTTTGTCATTCAGCACTGGTAAATACTGGGAATCACGTAAATAAAAGCGATAGATACCAGCCGTAATTTCTTTATCTAATCCACTTTCTTTAATTAATTCAGCAATGTTTAATAAACATTCATCAAACTGCTTAGACAAGTTATTAAAATGTATGGTCTCATGCCCTACAACACTTGCAGTGCCACTACACATCAACACACCATCCAGTACCAATGCACGAGAAAACCTGGGTTGTTTAGGTGCATACTGTAATGGGTACTCCCAAGCCGATACTTGCCGTTTATTTTCGATGACCACACCTGCTTGTAAACCAAATAAAAACACAAAACAATTTTGCCCATTGTGACTACCAATGGCTGTAGCTGCTGGATTCGGCGAAGACAATTGTTGATTGTTCTGCATGCTTTCATGCCTTGCCACACAAAATGCCTGATAACGTTCAATGTCCCCATCCAGTGCATTAATATCAGCTAAATAATTCCAAGTCCTTAGTAAATGCGTATAACCCAATTGCTGACTAATCTGATAAGCAGACTGGTAAACCTTATAAACCATGGGTGCCACTTCAGTTTCATCAACTTCAAATATTAGCACCAAATGCTGACGGCTTTGTATTTGATATCCTAAGGCCATACTTGATGTCTTAATCGCTGTACCATCCATCCAACACTCACCATAGGAATCAGATTGGTTCAAAACAGTTAATGGCACCAGCACATCAGCTCCTTGACTACGACCTGATACCTGCTTTGCGTTTAAATAGTTAAACGACAGCAAGTAACCTCGGTGATCGACCTGTTGCTTAATCAGAATGGATGTGTTGATTGGTTTTGCTTTCACTTATAATACAATATTGCCATATTGGCTTAAAATTCTGGCCACACATTATCGTCAATTCATCAACAGATAACAATGCCACACATTTTTTTTCTTTCTAAAGAGGTAAAAGATGTACTGATTTATTTAGTTTCACTTAAAATACGCCCCGTGATACACTTTATTTTACTGTACTCAACAAATGAAAACTTGCAGTAAAGCTTCTGATAAGACTCAATAATTTAACTAAAAAAATACCATGGCATTACAATTACACAACAGCTTGACAGGAAAAAAAGAAACTTTCACCCCAATAGACCCCAATCGAGTAACCATGTATCTTTGCGGCCCCACGGTATATAACTACGCACACATTGGAAATGCCCGGCCTGCCGTGGTTTTTGACGTACTTAACCGACTATTAAGACACCACTACCCGCATGTGATATTTGCACGTAATATCACTGATATTGACGACAAAATCAATGCGTTTGCCAAAGAAAATAATTGCTCGATTAAAGACGTGTCTTCTAAGTACGCCAAAGCTTACAACGAGGACTTAAAAGCATTGGGCGTTATGATGCCGGATATTGAACCATATGCCACTGATCACGTACCAGAAATGATTGCCATGATTCAGGACCTGATTAATAAAGGCCATGCATATGCAGCTGAAGGTCATGTTTTGTTTGACGTGACCACTTATGCACATTACGGAGAATTATCTAAAAGGTCTTTGGATGACATGTTAGCAGGAGCAAGGGTTGAAGTGGCTACTTATAAACGCAACCCAGGTGATTTCGTACTTTGGAAACCTTCTGATGCCTCTCTACCCGGTTGGGACAGCCCTTGGGGTCGTGGACGACCAGGTTGGCATATTGAATGTTCAGCTATGGCAGCCAAACACCTGGCAAAAACCATTGATATTCACTGTGGTGGCAAAGACTTAGTATTTCCACATCACGAAAATGAAGTGGCACAAAGTTGCTGTGCTAACAACACCAGGAATTTTGCCAACTATTGGGTGCATAATGGCTTCATAACCATGAGCGACCAAAAAATGTCCAAATCTTTAGGTAACATTCAGCTCATTCGCGAAGTGTTGGCCGAAATCAACGGTGAAGTGGCTCGTTGGGTTCTGCTGAGCGCCCATTACCGCCAATCAGTTGACTGGACAGAAGAAACAGTAACACAAGCTGAAAAAACCATAGACCGTATCTACAGCACCCTTCGAGATGTAAAAGAAATCGACACTGACCAGGCCGTTGGTATTGATGATGCTTTCTTAGCTGCTTTAGATGATGATTTAAATACACCCAAAGCTTTCGCTCGAGTCAACCAAATGGCGAAATCTTTGGCAAATGCAAAATCCACAGAAGAAAAACGTCAACTCAAAAGCACTTTATTAAAAAGCTGTGAATTATTGGGTGTATTACAAAATGACCCTGAAGCTTGGTTTGCACGAAAACAAGCTGGCGGTGAGAACATCAAAGAAAAAGTAGAACTACTGATTCAAGCAAGAAAACAAGCACGAGCTGATAAAGACTGGGCCAAATCTGATGAAATCAGAGATCAATTAGATGCCATGGGTGTTGTACTAGAAGATTCTACTGATGGCACACGTTGGAGTATGAAATGACTGAAGAAATCTTAGACAATCAATTAGAAATTATTGAAACATTTGATATGTTTGATGACTGGCTAGAAAAATACCAATACATCATCGACTTGGGCAAAGAACTGCCCCCTATGGATGCTTCATTAAAAACTGACACTAATTTATTGGCAGGCTGTCAGTCACAAGTATGGTTAACACATGAATTTAAAGACAATAAACTTTATTTTCAAGCCAACAGTGACGCCGCCATTGTCTCAGGTTTGATTGCCTTAGTAATGACTATCTACTCAGCTCAAACACCCCAATATATAATAAATACTGAACCAAATTTTATTGAACTCATTGGACTGTCTTCACACCTTTCTTCCACAAGAAGTAATGGACTCAACGCCATGATAGAAAAAATCAAAGCCACTGCACAAAGGTATTTGTAATAGCGGATTGGTTTTACATACCTAACAATGGTGTGCGATTTGAGCAAGTTGGTAGCGCCAGCGAAAACGAGTAACAATGCAACAAGACTTTACTGACATCTACGAGACATCACAACCGTTTATAACAGACCTGTTTTATCTTCAATAAAAGTCAATGAAGCGCCAAGCATATTCGATTACAATCTCTGCATGACTTATATAATGACTGGAATCGAAGGATTCGAACTGACAGAACAAGACCTCATGAACATCAATCATCCATTGACCTGTGGGGTGATTTTATTCAAAAGAAATTTTCAAGATTATTACCAACTGGTGCGTCTGTTGAATCACATCAGAGCCGTAAAAGGTAAAGACTTTATTCTGGCAGTTGATCAAGAAGGTGGGCGAGTGATTCGTTTTGGTTTGCCTTTTACGCAATTGCCGCCACTGGGCTTAATTGGCCAAACATATGCCAAAAACAAAGACACAGCTAAATTATTGTGTCACCTGCATGCTTGGTTAATGGCAAGTGAACTATTGACCATTGGTATTGATCTCAGCTTTGCACCGGTATTAGATGTAGATAATGGTAGTGACGTGATTGGAGACAGGGCTTTTACAAGCAATCCAACGCTGGTTGCACAACTGGCAGAACTGTACTGCAACAGCATGCATGCAGCGGGTATGAAAACCACAGCCAAACACTATCCTGGTCATGGAACTGTCAAAGCTGACTCACACTTTGAATTACCCACAGATAATCGTTCTGAAGCCGCATTGTTTCGTCATGACATGCTACCATTTAGCCATTTGATACCATCTGGCTGTATTGACGCCATGATGTTATCACACGTTATTTATTCACAAATATGTGAACTTCCAGCGGGCTACTCAACCCAATGGCACCATGAAATTCTACGCAAGCAACAACACTTTAAAGGCGTGTCAATCAGCGATGACCTGGGGATGAAAGCAGCTGAGTGTGTGGGTAATATTCACCAAAGGTATCAAGCTTGCCTTGATGCAGGCATCGATCTGACTTTATTGTGTGAGCCCAAACTGTGTTCTGAACTTTACTCAAACAATCGTTTGAAATATTTACCCAAAGACCCTAGAAAATTGATTAAAATAATGCAACTAAAAGGTCAATCCACATTAGATACCCGAAAACCTTTTTGGGAACAATACAGGTGGCAACAAGCCAGAAAATCCTTGGTGACTACCATGGCCATGATTAACACAAAATGAGACATCAAATGACGACTGAAAGCTTCCCACACTTACTAGAACCTTTAAAAGTAGGCAACAAAACCATCAAAAACCGTGTATTGATGGGGTCCATGCATACCGGTCTTGAAGACAGGGCCAAAAACTACCCCAAACTTGCCACTTATTTCAGAGAACGTGCCAAAGGTGAAGCAGGCATTATAGTTACCGGTGGTGTTGCACCCAATGTTTCAGGCTGGGTGGGACCACTCTCAGGTTTTTTAAAATATGGTTTTCAAGTCAAACGCCATAAATTGGTCACTGATGCAGTCCATCAGGAAGGTGGATTGATTTGTATGCAGATTCTGCATTCAGGTCGCTATGGTTACCATCCATTCAGTGTGTCTGCCACTGATAAAAAATCACCAATCACACCTTTTAAACCCAAGAAACTGACTGACAAAAAAATTCACAAACAAATCAAAGATTTTGTTAATTGTGCCAAACTGGCACAAAAAGCCAGTTATGATGGCGTTGAAATCATGGGCTCCGAAGGCTATTTGATTAACCAATTTATCTCACCACGTACCAATGACCGCACGGATGAATGGGGTGGCTCATTTGAAAATCGAACTCGATTTGCTCTAGAAATTGTTAAACAAACTAGAGCCGCTGTTGGAGAAAACTTTATCATCATCTTCAGACTTTCGATGTTGGAACTGGTTAATAATGGCTCCTCTATTGATGAAGTGATTCAATTGGCCAAATTACTCGAACAAGCAGGTGTCAGCATCATTAACACAGGCATTGGATGGCATGAAGCGCGGGTTCCTACCATTGCCACCATGGTGCCAAGAGCAGGATTTGCTTGGGTGACTGAACTAATTAAAAAAGAAGTTAACGTACCTTTAATCACTACCAACCGCATCAATCACCCGCAAGTAGCTGAAGACATCATTGCATCAGGTAAAGCCGACATGGTTTCAATGGCCCGACCTTTTTTGGCTGATCCTGCTATCGTCAAAAAATCAAGACTGGGTCATGTGGCAGACATTAATGTTTGTATCGGGTGTAACCAAGCTTGTTTGGATCATGTGTTCAAAGGAGAAAGAGCCAGTTGTTTGGTTAATCCGCAAGCCTGTTATGAAACAGAATATCAGCCTAAAACAGTAACAAAAAAGAAAAACATTGCAGTGGTGGGTGCTGGTATGGCTGGGCTGTCATGTGCAACTACTTTGGCTGAACGTGGTCATCAAATTACACTGTTTGAAGCTGCTGATAAAATTGGTGGCCAATTTAATTTGGCTGCCGCCATTCCTGGTAAAGAAGAATTTGAACACAGCATCAGATATTTCAGCCATTTACTTGAAAAACATGGGGTTAATTTAAAACTCAACCACCAAGTCAACGATACTGAATTAGCAACATTTGATGAAATAGTCATTGCCACCGGTGTCACACCACGTGTTCCAGCCATTGATGGTATTGACCATGAAAAAGTCATTTTGTACCACGATTTATTAAGTGGCCGTAGATCAGCGGGTAGAAAAGTGGCCGTCATTGGTGCAGGTGGCATTGGATTTGATGTTTCAGAATATTTGTCAGTTGAAAACCCTGATAAAAAACAGACCATCGATGAATTTTGTGAAGAATGGGGTATTGATAAAAGTATCCAGGCTCCTGGCGGTTTGGTCAAAGCCCATGATGAACCATCAGCGCGTGAAATTTACATGCTCCAACGCAAAACCAGTAAACCTGGCAAGGGTCTGGGTAAAACCACCGGATGGATTCATCGCCTGAGCCTGAAGAAAAAAGGTGTCAAAACCCTCACCGGCGTTTCATATGACAAAATCGACGACCAAGGTTTACACATCACCATCAAAGAAAAACCACAAGTTCTCGACGTTGATCACGTCATCATTTGCGCTGGTCAAGTATCCAACAAAGATCTGTACCAAGACAAGCACAACTACCACATCATCGGAGGTGCTGATTTGGCTGCGGAGCTGGATGCCAAACGAGCCATTAAGCAAGGTACATTATTAGGCATGGAGCTGTAGTCAGTGACCTGAAATATTGAACCCATATTTCAGGTTTACCCACTTTAATGATAACGACTTAACACCGCAAAAAGGAATGCTATTGCGGCTTCATTTATACTCTCACCACATCCATGTGGTTCAGGTATTTTGCGACATTATTTTATACTTATCCTTGAAATATTATTCAATGGTATTAACCAAACCCCGTCGTTTAAGTAAAGCTTCTGTAGTTGGCTCTTGACCACGAAATGACTTGTAGGAGTCTATAGTGGGACGAGAATTACCTACTTCAAGAATCTCTTTACGAAACTGCATTCCATTCTCAAGATCTAAACCACCTTGAGAATTGATATATGCAAAAGCGTCTGCCGCTAATATTTCACTCCACATATAGGCATAGTATCCTGCTGAATAACCGCCGCCCATTGAATGTGAGAAGAATGTTGATTTGTAGCGTGGTGGAACAGCTGCTAAATCAACACCATGTTTTTTCAATGCTGCTGCCTCAAATGAATTAACGTCTTGTAAGTCATCATCTTTTGATAATGAATGCCATTCCATATCCAGGAGAGCAGCAGACAAATATTCCAAGGTATCATATCCTTGGTTAAAACTTCGCGACAAGAGAACTTTATCGAGCAAATCTTTTGGAATGGCCTCACCTGTTTTATGGTGTTTAGCATAGTGCGCCAGTACTTCAGGATAGTGTGCCCAATCTTCTTGAAATGTTGATGGAAATTCAACAAAATCTCTGGATACATTGGTTCCTGATAATGAATGATATTTCACATCTGAAAAAATGCCATGAACGCCATGACCCAATTCATGAAATATTGTTGTTACATAGTCAAAACTGATTAATGTTGGACTGCCATTAGGTGCTTTAGGGATATTCATAACATTTACAACAACAGGCTTAGTACCCAATAACTTAGATTGTTCGACAAATGAACTCATCCAAGCACCACCTCTTTTACCTTCACGAGCAAAGTAATCAGCGTAGAAAATAGCCAAACTGGAGCCATCAACATCAAACACTTCATATGCTTTCACATCTGGATGATACACAGGTAAATCAGGACGTGGTTCAAAATGGATTCCAAATAATTTGTTGAAAGTGTAAAACACACCATCTTCCAACACCCTGTTGAACTCAAAATATTGTTTTACCTCATTCTCATTCAATTGAAATCGTTCTTGGCGGACTAAGTTTGCATAATACGCCCAATCCCATGGTTGGGCTTCAAAATCTCCACCCTGTAATTTAATCATGGCATTGATGTCAGCCAATTCTTTTTGAGTATTTTCAACCACAGCAGGAATCATACTACTTAACATATCAAAAACCGCACTTGGTGTTTTAGCCATTTGTGTTTCTAATGAAAAGGTGGCCCAGTTTGGGTATCCCAATAAATGGGCCTTAGCAGCTCTTATTTGAGCTAAACGACTCACAATACCAGTGTTATCATATTCACCTTCTTGCGCTCGAAATGCTGAAGCTTTCCAAACTTGCTCACGTAACTTACGGTCATGTAATTGACTTAACACTGGTTGGCGTGTTGTATTGGTTATATTTAATAAATACTTACCTTGATGACCGGCTTGTTCAGCATCTTCAGATGCTGCTTTGATTTGATCTTGACTTAAACCTTTAAGCTGATCTTTATTATCAACAATAACAGCAATATTTTTATTTTCAAACAACAAGTTTTGTGCAAACTGTGTAGTCAATTCTGACTCCTCTTTATTCAATTCTCTTATGTTTGTTTTCTGTTCTGTTGTTAACTCTGCTCCAGCCCGTACAAAACGCTCATAATACACTTCGACCAACCTTATGCTTTCAGCATCGAGATTAAAATCATTCCTTTTATCATATATTGTTTTAATTCGTTTAAAGAGGGCTGGATTTAAATTGATATTATCCGAATGAGCGGCCATTTTAGGCGCTAATTCAGATTGAATTTTACGGCGCTGTTCGTTACTGTCTGTACCAACTAAGTTATAAAATATCATGGATACCCGTGAAAGCATTTCTCCACTTTTTTCCAAGGCCACGAAAGTGTTTTCAAATGTTGGTTCTTCTGAATTATTTGCAATAAGCTCAATCTCTTTAATGTGTCGAGATATGCCTTCATTAAAAGCTGGCATGAAGTGCTCATCTTTTATTTTTTTAAAGTTTGGAGCTTGATATTGAAGTTCACTCCTTACAAACAATGGATTTTCATCAGTAGTTTTGTCAGGTTGTTGATGGTGTGATTTTTCAGGTGTGTTTTGTACATCAACAGATTCAGCTATATCTTGATTTTTTTGATCGGTACAAGCAGTGAAAATCAGTGTAAAAATTAATGTTAGGGTAAGTTGTTTATACATTGTAAAGTTCCTCATTCTGGTTAATATGAGAGTAAAAAATGGGTTAACAGGCTTGATGTCAACCAAGCACCTAATGATATATTATATCATATTGATTGTCAATGCATCCAATATTTACTTAAGAAGTCAACGAGTAGCTTGAACCACCGAATTGCTTAGACAGCACAGACAATGAGCGCATGTTGATATTAATCCAGATACAGAAGCTTGGGGGTACCTACGAGCTTGGAACAAAAAAATAAGATACGACACATTCCTTGTAAAAATACACTTCAAAGGGTAGTAACAAGACAGCCTGCCAATTCCTGATCCCATCCCAAACTAACATTTTCTGAAATGATTTCAAGTTTTGACTCTGAACAGTCTTTAAAACGTATGTATTCAATTTCGCTGTTCATGACATTAACACCCCAAACACCTTCATTCGTCATAAAAACACCTTTAATTCTCAATGCCTTGATACCTTTGATCCATTCAAACAAATGCAACTTATTGAACACCCTATTTTTTTTGTATCGCCAACTGGTACCATGAAATCCTTCATCAAACCGACTTTCCTTAATACAACCACTGTCTTCAGGGATAATAGGTTGTGCTGGTAATTGGTTGGCTTCAACTGAATCTGTCTGTCGAACCTGCACTTTATTGGTTACTTTGAATTGAGTTTTTCCTGATAAAACCTCAGGTTTTATCCGACCATGTTTTACATGAATCCGATTAACTGCACCCCAATCATTTATTTCAATTTTTTTATTTATTGCATCCCACTGCTTATTTGAAATTGTATCCATCTTATTAAATACCCAAGTGTCAGCAACTGTGAGTTGTTGCTGGAAAGTTGGATGCTTAAAATAAGGGGCTTTTAGGAAATGTTTTGGGTCAATAACAGTGAGAATCTTTTGAATATCCAATACATTTTTATAGTACTTCGACAATAACAATGAAACCACCTCAATTGGATGCCCTAGACCACTCGGTTCAATAAGTAACCTATGCGGATTAGAAAGTTTAAGTAGAACATTCAATGCAATCTGCATGGGTAAACCTGAAGCACAACACATACAACCACCAGGTACCTCTCTTACAAATACGCCACCTTCTTCTGCAAATTTGTTTTGGTACATCGTAGCATCAATTCCTACCGCACCAAACTCATTGACCAGCACAGCCCATCTTTCATGTTTGGGCTTAAAGCGCAACAAATGCTGAATACTTGACGATTTACCAGTTCCAAGAAACCCAGTCATGATATTTGTTGGCACCTTATGAATAATTGTATTCATTGAATGAAGTCGCTATCAAGCTTCAGATGAATAATTGATTATTGGCATTTTTGACACAAACCTTTGAATTCCATAACAGAAAACTCCTGTTTAAATTTTTCTTGCCGTGCCAACTCATTAATTTGAGATATCACTCCATGAGATAAATTAATTTCTTTGACATAATTACAACCTTGACAAATAAGAAATTGAGCCGAATGATGTTGGTGATCGCACTGAATGTGACGACAAGCAACATATTTATTTTGAGATTCAATTTTGTGTACCAAATTTGAGGACTCCAAAAATTCTAATATCCTATAAACAGACATGGCGGGCATGATACTGTTTGCTTTCCGCTTTAGCCGTTCAACAATTTCATAAGCAGACAACAACTTTTGGGATTGCAGTAATTGTTGCAACACCAATTTTCTTTTTGTTGTCAATTTAACACCAGATTCTTTACATTTTATTTCAGCTTTGTCGAGCACTTCATTGACAGTAAAATTAGGCATTTATTCAAACCTCACTTGATGATTTTCGTCTGATAAGTTTATCAGTCCTTGCCGTTCATGTGCTAACCATTGGACCTCTATATTCTGAATTTCTTTAAAGCGTTTATTGAGAAGGACACTGAATTCACTTATTTCGTCTTCTGCCTGGCACAGGTAATTTATATTCACTTCAAAGTTAGGATGGTTAATTGACATTTCATCTGTATCTGTTTTTTTCGATTGGAATGGATTACTCACTTCTACATTCTGTTTATGACAATCTCCTTTTTCTAAAACCAACCAATCCTCGGTTGCCTCTAAGTATGCAACTGCTGAGTCTATAACATTTTTTTCCTGCTGATTATTAGCTAAATGCTCAAAACCAATAACATCATGTGCCGTCAACGACATATATATAACTAAGTTCTGGCTATCCAATACAACGTTCATAGTAGCATGTCCATGAACATGTGCGTTACCAGCCATTAATTTTACACCCATCAGTGTATACAATATCAATGTAACGATACAAAATTTGTAAAATCGAAAGTTTTTCATTTATTTCCTCACACCAATAATTAGTTTTCTATTAAACAAATGTGCGAATATCAACATGCTTGATGCACCGACTGTTAAAGGTAATTCCAAAGCCTCATTAAAAAGACCTAAAAAAAGCAAACTTATACCAACAATTGCCGCAATTGCAGGAATTGGGTGATGATGTCTTCTTAACCCTGAAGGTATGCTCCATGCCACAAACAGCAAAATTGGTGCAACTAAAAACAAATGAACACTTTCATTTTCCAGCAAAGAAAGACCTGCTGTTGAAATACCAAGTGTAATCAATACGGGACCTGCTAAACAATGCACCATGCATAACCATGAAATCATTGCACCCATAAAATCTTTATTCAATGTCATCTTATTCTTACAGATATAAATGATACATTATATCATTTATATCTGTAAATCAAATCATTTATTGATATTATTTAACATAGATTGTTTATAAAACAAGACTGCTGGCACACAAACCAGTATTACCGAAACCACTATAAAAGCTGACAACATGTAAATTAAGTTGGTGTTAAAAAAAGTAGATAAATCAATAAAAACACCATACTCTGTACTCAACCATTCTCCTAAAAAGTTAAATGCTAGGTAGCTGGTAATTAATGACAGCAGCATTGAAATCACAACAAGGAAAATTGATTCAATCTGAATTAACAAAAAACAGTACATTGGATTGGCCCCAATTATTCTCAATAAAGCCAACTCCTTTTTTCTTGAATTTAATGAAGCAATTAACATATTGACCATACCTATAAGCGTGGATACAAACACCATAGCTCCTACCAGCCACAAAGATTTTTCAAACATGGCTGATAAGTTCCACATTTGGGCCAGTGCCATTCCTGGTAAAATGGCTTGTAAAGGTTCACTTTTGTTTTGATTGATGATTCGTTGAATAACAAAAGTTGAAGATTTGTTTTTTAATTTGAGAAACGCAGCTGTGATTGATTTCGGTTGTAAACCATTTTTAATGATATGTTCGGTCAATTGGTTTTGTGCGTTTGGGTCTTGGGGCCAATTTATGTGAACAGACTCAAATCCTGTTAATGAAACAAATATAGATTGGTCAATGGGCGTTCCTGTTTGTTCTAAAATACCTGAAATTTTGAATTGAATTTGATCATGTTGTTTAAAACTGGTTTGACTGACACCATGAGATAATACAATTTCTTTACCCAATGAATAATTCAGTTTCTTAACAACATCACTCCCCAGTACAATTTCGAATGGATGTTTAAACCAATGACCTTCCTCAAGTTGTAAATTTTGTTTATTACCAAATTGATAATTATCAAAGTATGCCTTTGTGGTCCCAATGACACGATACCCCTTGTGTGAATCCCCCAAAGCAATTGGAATCGCCGATTGGACAGAAGGGTTATTAGTCAGTTGTTGATAACTATTCCAGCTGATGTTATCAGTTGGTGAACCTGTATGAAAGACCGTGTATAACAATAAATTGATATCACTGGTTTTTGGCCCTACAATTAAATCAATACCACTTATTGTTTTGGTAAAGCTGCTTTTAACCTGATCTTTAATGAAACCAAAACTAATTAAAAGCATGATTCCAAAAGTGATAGAAATTACTGTCAGAAAGACAGCCAATTTTCTATTTAATAAACTTTTATATGCCAATTTAAGCAACATTAATTTCCCCCATTTCTTTAAAACTCGGAAATTGTTTTCTTATAGAAACATCATGACTGATAAATAACAATGTCATATGATGACGCTGAGCTACCTGCTTGAGCAACTTAATAAAATTAGATTTGGCATAAAAATCAAGGGCTGATGTTGGTTCATCAGCCAACAATACTTTGGGTTTATTTATAATAGCGCGAATGATGGCTACACGCTGTTGCTGACCAATACTGAGTTCACTGGCTTGTTGATTAATTAAATGAGTATTTAAATTTAAACGTTCCATCAAAGTTGTAACCTCTTCCACTTTGCATGGGGTGTTACTTATTTGAAATGAATGTGCCAGTTTTATATTATCAAGTACACTGAGATAAGGTATCAAATTAAACTGTTGACTGATTAAGCCAATGTGATTGGCTCTGAATTGATTACTTAATTTGGGTTTTAATTGTTCTATGGCTACATTGGATATTTTTATGCTTCCATAATCTGGTTTAAGTAAACCTGCCAATAAATTGATTAGGGTTGATTTTCCTGAACCGGAATGACCTGCAATAAAAATCATATCTCCTTTAACCACTTCCCAATATGGAATATTAATAACATTATTTTGATTATTGTAACTAAATAGCAAATCATTGACCTTTATCATTACGAACCTCTTTTCATTTATGCTCTTATCAATATACTTAAGGAAAACTTATTTTATAAATTCGGAATTCACAAATAATTAGTAACAAATTAATTAGTTTACGCTATAATGATACATTATATCTTTTGATGTCAACATCTTGATTATGAAATTCAACTTTTTTTTACTATTAATCGCATGTACCGTAATAAAAGTATCAGCTGAAACAAATCAATACAAAAAAATTCAATGGGTTGAGCTCATGCCGCAAGAAGACATGAATGCGCTTTATAACCCACCAGAAGAGCTGTTCAATATCCCAGAAGGAGGTGCAAATGACAATATATCCAGTCAAGTAATGAATACATTACTACAAGCTTCGGATGATGATTACCAACGCGCATTGACATCAACCAAAGTCATGGAATCATTTAACAATAAAAAAATTAAAATTCCTGGTTTTGTAGTACCAGTAACAATTGAAGGTGATAAAACAACTGAATTTTTTATTGTTCCATATTTCGGAGCATGTATCCATTACCCTCCTCCCCCACCGAATCAAACTATTTTTGCAAAATATAAAGCTGGATTTAATTTAGAAGATATCGAAGAGCCGTTTGAATTTTCAGGATTGATGACAACATTAATTAATGAAAATGAATTGGCCAAAGCTGCTTACTATTTAGAAATTGAAACTGCAGACTTGTATACAGATTATTGAACTAAAACTAATAATTCAACAATTTATTGCTAATGGTCACATTCGAATTGATATGCCCATTAGTAATAAACACATGTTAATCTTCATAAATCAAAATATAGCATGCCAAACTCGCCTTTAAAGAATGGTACACTTTTAAGCCAGAAACTCATTTTTATTTTTCATTTTTCAACAACATATAGTTAGGATTGTATTATTCATAACTTATTCAGATAAATTTGAATAAAATGTCTTTAAAGTAAATAAAACGACAGGAACCCTACATGTACAAATTAACTCGATTTTTCATACTGTTCTTATTGGTCATAACTTGCATATCAGTTCAAGCCATTAACAACATGGATGGCTTTGAATTTACAGCGCACGAAAATGAAACAAAAACCTTTAGACAACCCGTTGATTTAGCCTATGGAGCTAATGGCCATTTTCATTTCATAGAAAACTTTACTGGCACCATCACGTTTAATAATCAATCATTTGGTGGAGATCCTATCAGAGGCATCGCCAAAGCGGGATTTGTTAAACCACGTAATTACAATCAACACAACAACCAAAACATGAATGGTTATCGCTTCATAGCCAACGAAAATGAAAGCAAAACCTTCAGACGCCCTGTTGATTTAGCCTACGGCGCACAGGGTAAATTCCTGTACATATATGGATTCAAAGGCACCATCAGGTTTGACAACCAAACATTTGGAGGTGACCCAATCAAAGGTGTGACCAAAGCAGGATATTATAAATCACACAACAACACACAACAGGATGTTGATTTCAATGACTATGAATATATCGCAAAGGAAAACCAATCAAGAACATTCCATCAACCCGTTGATTTGGCCTATGGCGCTCAAGGACAGTATTATTATATTGATGGGTTTGTTGGTACCATAAGATTTAACAATGAAACTTTTGGCGGTGACCCCATTGAAGGTGTCGATAAAGCAGGATATGTGAAAAAAAGCCAAACCAGCAATACCAACCAACAGTCCATTGAAGACTACACAATAATTGCCAAAGAAAATGAAAGTAAAACATTCACTCATCCTGTTGATTTAGCATATGGAACTGATGGTAGATACCTTTACATCAATGGATTTACTGGCACCATTCGATTTGACAACAGGACATTTGGAGGTGACCCTTATAAAGGTCGTGTTAAAGCTGGGTATGTTAAAAGACAACAGCCATTACAAAGCAATACACAACAAATATCAGATTACCAAGTGATTGCACAAGAGAAAGAGAGTAAAACATTTCGTCATCCAGTCGACTTGGCTTATGGCACAAAAGGGCGTTTCTTATATATCAATGATTTCACCGGAACCATTCGATTCGATAACAGGACATTTGGTGGCGACCCCTACCCGGGTGAAAAGAAACAAGGCTATGTACGTAACACCCGATTACGACGTTAACAACATTCTTAATTCATTTCATTTAAAATCAAAAAAGCCACGATATTCGTGGCTTTTTTTAAATATTCTATATCTATTATCGTTTATAGAACTCTTTAATTGAAAAAGCCAATTCTAAAGCCTGTTCATAGTTTAAACGAGGATCAACCTGTGTGGTATAAGCTTTACTGAGATCGGCCTCCTGTAAGGCTCTCGCTCCACCTAAACACTCTGTTACATTCTCACCAGTGAGCTCTAAATGAACACCACCCAAATGTGAACCATTTTCTTTATGTACTTTAAAAGCCAGTTCAACTTCTTTACTGATGTTTTCAAATCGCCTGGTTTTATAACCATTTGAAGTTGATTCAGTATTACCATGCATTGGATCTGCGCACCAAACCACATCTAAATCTGCTTTTTTTGCAGTTTCAATCAAACGGGGTAAATTATTTTCAATGTTATTTGCACCAAAGCGATGTACCAAAGTCAGTTTACCTGCCTCATTATATGGATTCAGCGTTCTACACAGATCAACCAAATGGTCACTGTCAGTCTCAGTTCCTATTTTGACACCAACGGGATTTTCTATACCACGAAGTAATTCAACGTGAGCACTGTCGATTTGATTGGTTCGTAGACCAATCCAAGGAAAATGAGCACTGAGGTTAAAATACCCTTCCTGTCGTGGCACAGTACGGGTCAATGCTTGCTCATAATGTAAATGCAATGCTTCATGCGCTGAAAAGAACTCTACACTGGATAAGTTATGAACTTTGGTTCCTACCAAAACCTCAGCAAATTGTACAGATTCTTTAATTTGACCCACCAAATTACTGAATTTTTCAGCACTTTTTGAATGTTTAACCCACTCAATATTCCAGTATTCTGGATGTCGTATATCTGCAAAGCCTCCGGCCACCAATGCACGGATAAAATTCATCGTCATAGCGGAATGATGATAGGCTTCAAGTAATTTGTCTGGATTGGGGACTCTTGATGATTCAGTGAATTCATTCTGATTAACAATATCACCTCTGAATGACGGTAAACTGACACCATCACGTGTTTCCATATCTGCAGAGCGTGGTTTGGCATATTGACCAGCAAATCGTCCGACTCTGACCACAGGAATGTTACATCCATGAATGAGTACCAAACTCATTTGTATCAGTACTTTTAAGCGATTTGAAATAATTGAAGAATTACAGTCCGCAAAACTTTCAGCACAATCACCACCTTGAACTAAGAAACGTTCACCACGAGAAACTTCAGCCAAATATTTTTTTAGACGTTTAATCTCCCAAGAAGTGACCAAAGGTGGTAATGATGACAATGTTGACAAAGCATCATTTAAATGAGACTCATCTGGATAAGTAGCTTGTTGGCGGATGGTTTTATTTTTCCAGCTTTCTAAACTCCAAGGCTCAACTTGTGGGTTAGCATAATTTAAGGTTTTCATGATTTTCTGATAGTAATGAACATCCAAAGGATGCTGTAAATAAATAGACCAATAAAACTGATCAATGTCCATGTTGGCATACTAAGTCCTAAAAATTGCCACTGTATATCGGCACAATTTCCTGAAGCACTGAGTACATTTTTCAAAACTTCCCAAAGGGGCGATGTATCCATCATCATTTGAATACTGGGACCACAATCTGGCACCAATTCGGGAGGAAGGCCTTGCATCCATACGTGACGCCCGCTGATAGCAATTCCGCATATAGTAGTTAACAATATGAGTACGCCAATTAATTTACGTCCCCAATATTCAACTGGCTTAAAAATAGAAATCAAATACCAGAACCCAATGGCAACAAAAACAATACGTTGCAATATACACAAATTACAAGGCATGAGAAACATCACATGTTCAACATACAATGCATACATCAGCACGCTCACACAAAATAATAAGGGCAAGAGGGTGAGTACTCTAAATTGATTCTTTGTTACAGTCATGATCTTTATATTGGGTAAAATGGTAGATTACCAAATATAGACCTTACAGAACACCCTTTATTCAATATATCTATTTATTTTTTTCAAAAAAAAACCCAGCTAGAAGCTGGGCTTTTAATCAATTGATAACGTGATTACTCACTGTCATCCGCAACTTCTACTGCTGCTGACTTAATTGGTCTATCAACTAATTCAACATAAGCCATTGGTGCATTATCACCGGCACGGAAGCCACATTTTAAAATTCGCAAGTATCCACCAGGACGCTCGACGTAACGAGGACCTAATTCAGTGAATAGTTTGTTCACGATTTCTTTATTTCTTAAACGAGCAAATGCCAATCTTCTGTTAGCAACTGAATCTACTTTAGCTAAAGTGATTAATCTTTCTGCTACTTTACGTAATTCTTTCGCTTTAGGAACAGTTGTTTTGATTAACTCATGCTCAAACAAAGAAGCTGCCATATTTTTGAACATGGCTTTTCTGTGTGATGAAGTTCTGTTTAATTTTCTACCTGATTTTCTATGACGCATGATGTTGCCCCTTATCCGATAAGACGCTCAGCAGTTCTGATAGCTGCTGGAGGCCAGTTTTCTAAACGCACACCCAGAGTTAATCCCATCTCTGATAGTACACCTTTGATTTCATTCAATGATTTTTTACCTAAGTTTGGAGTTTTTAATAACTCAACTTCGGTTCTTTGAATAAGATCACCTATATATTGAATGTTTTCTGCTTTTAAACAATTGGCAGAACGAACTGTTAACTCAAGTTCATCGATAGGTTTTAACAAAATTGGATTGAGTTTTTCTTCTTCTTCTTTTTCTTCAACAGTTGTTTCAATTTTGAAGTCAATGAAGATTGCCATTTGTTCAACCAAAATTCTCGCAGCTGTTCTGACAGCATCTTCAGCTGTAATAGAACCATCTGTATCGATATCAAGAATTAATTTATCTAAATTTGTTTTTTGATGTAAGCGAGCATTTTCAACCGTATAAGCAACACGTTTAACTGGACAGAAACTGGCATCAAGTACCAACTGTCCAATTGGACGTGATTCTTCAGTAGACATGCGGTTTGTCGAAGGATCGTAACCGACACCTTTTTCAATCTTCATTCTCATTGAAATGCTGGCTTTTTTATCAAGGTTACAAATAATTTGATCAGGAGTAGCCACTTCAACACCATCAGGTAATTGAATATCTGCAGCAGTTACTGTACCACCTGTTACATTGATAGAAACTTCTGCTTCATCACGATCTGGCATAATGAAAGATAAAGTTTTTAAATTCAACAAAATTTCAACAATGTCTTCACTGACACCTTCAATGGTTGAAAATTCATGTTGTACGCCATCAATGTTGACTTCTGTTACGGCACAACCTGGAATTGAAGACAATAAGATTCTTCTAAACGCATTACCCAAGGTGTGGCCAAAACCTCTTTCTAAAGGTTCAATGATTATTTTAGCGCTGTAATCTGAACGTTCATTAACTTCAACCACACGTGGTCGAAGTAATTTAGCTAATATATCAGACATAGTATTTCTCTCTAGTAAGGGTTATTATTTAGAGTAAAGCTCAACTATCAAGTTTTCATTGATGTCAGCAGGTAAATCTTCACGACTTGGAACAGATTTAAACTGTCCAGTCATTTTAGCTGCATCTACAGTAACCCAATCAGCAAATAAATTCATTTCGCCCCAAAGCTCTAATGCTTGTTTGATTCGCAATTGTTTTTTAGATTTCTCACGTACTTCTATTTCATCACCAGCTTTGACTTGATATGACGGAATATTACAAACTTTACCATTAACCAAAATAGATTTGTGACTGACTAATTGTCGAGCCTCATTTCTGGTTACAGCAAAACCCATACGGTAAGCAACATTGTCTAAACGAGATTCAAGAAGTTTTAACAAGTTTTCACCTGTGGCTCCTTTTTGTTTAGCCGCTTTTTTATAGTAATTAACAAACTGCTTTTCTAACACACCGTATGTTCTACGAACTTTTTGTTTTTCGCGTAACTGTAAGGCGTAATCAGATGGTTTATTTCTTTTACCAGCTAAGCCATGTTGACCAGGAGCAACGTCAAGTTTACACTTGGTTTCCATTGCACGTGCTGGACTTTTAGTCATTAGATCAACGCCTTCACGACGTGCTAATTTACATTTTGGACCTAAATATCTTGCCATTATATATCTCCTTACACCCTACGTCTTTTCGGTGGTCTACAACCATTGTGAGGAATTGGTGTAATATCAATGATGTTAGTTACACGAAAACCTAAGGCGTTTAATGCTCTTACAGATGATTCTCTGCCTGGACCTGGACCTTTAATTCGAACTTCAATGTTTTTCATACCATATTCCTTAGCCACTTGACCTGCTCTATCAGCAGCTACCTGTGCAGCAAATGGGGTACTTTTTCTTGAACCTCTAAATCCAGACCCACCAGCCGTTGCCCACGACAAACCATTACCTTGTCTGTCAGTGATCGTGATGATGGTATTGTTGAAAGACGCATGTACATGTGCGATGCCGTCAACAACAGTTCTTTTAATTTTCTTTTTAGTAGTTTTTTGTGGTCTTGCCATTACAATTCTCTAATCTGATATCGCTATTGATACACAATGAATCAATTAACGTTTAATTGGTTTTTTAGGACCTTTTCTGGTACGTGCGTTGGTTTTGGTTTTTTGACCACGAACAGGCAAACCTCTTCTGTGTCTCAAACCTCTATAACAACCCAAGTCCATCAACCGTTTGATGTCCATTGCGACTTCACGACGAAGATCACCTTCAACATCAAATTTTGCCACTTCTTCACGAAGCTTATCTAAAGCGCTTTCATCCAACTGACCAACTTTTTCAGCTGGGTTAACGCCTGCACTTTCGCATATCGCATATGCTCTGGTACGACCTACACCATAAATACTGGTCAGGCCAATCCAAGCATGCTTATGCACTGGTATATTAACACCCGCAATACGAGCCATTTTTTACTCCTGATTCCTCAAAAGAGATACACACTTAATAACAAATTCAAATGTTTACTCTTTATATTACACAAATAAGGCAATTAACCTTAGTACTTTGCCCTTCGGGAAAGGGCGCAAATTATATATCAACAAATAAACCAATGCCATCATTTTTTAAAACAATGGCATTGAATGGTATATTTGTGAAATTTTACCTACGAATCTTTGTAGATCGTTGGTAATTTTTAATGTTTGATTTCTTCAATACCGAATCGTATTGTTGTGAAACCAAATGGTTTTGTAGCTGAGCCATAAAGTCCATAGCCACGACAACAACAATCAATAATCCTGTACCACCTAATGCAAAAGGTACGGTTACAAATTGGTTGATAATGTCTGGCAATAAACTAACACCCAACAAGTACAATGAACCCCAGAATGTAACTCGGTTCAAAACGCCATCTAGATATGATGAAGTTTGTTTACCTGGTCTGATTCCTGGAATTACCGCACTTTGACGTTTTAAGTTATCGGCTGTTTCATCAGAGTTGAAAGTCAGAGCTGTATAAAAATAAGCAAAGAAGACAATCAAGAATCCAAAGAAAATCATATACAAAGTATTACCAGGTGAAAGCTGTTGAGATAAATCCGTAAGCCAACCAAAACCTTCTTTTTGACCTACAAAATTAGCAATGGTACCTGGGAATAAAACCAATGATGATGCAAAAATAACTGGAATGACACCAGCCATATTTACTTTCAATGGTAAATAAGATGTTTGAGCTTGGGTGGCCATGCGACCTCCTCTGCGAGCAAACTGCATGGTGATTCTTCTTTGACCTCTTTCAACAAATACAATAAATGCTGTTAATGCCAAAGCCAATACCATCAATAATAAAGCCCACAAGGCATTCAACTGACCTTCACTTACAAGTTGAAACACAGAATACACTGCACCTGGTAAACCAACGACAATACCTGAAAAAATAATCAATGAAATACCATTACCAATACCTCGATCAGTAATTTGTTCACCCAACCACATCAGAAACATGGTACCACCTGTTAAAGAAACAGTGGCTGTGAACAAGAAACTAAAGCCAGGTTGTGGCACAACAGGCATTCCTCCAGCTGCATTAAAGGTTTGTAATGCGGAAGTAATACTGAATGATTGAACAGCTGCTAATATAATGGTGAAGTATCGAGTGTACTGGGTAATTTTTCGTCGCCCTGTTTCACCTTCTTTCTTCATTTCACGCAAAGAAGGTACAGTGTGACCTAATATCTGCATTATAATAGAGGCAGTAATGTAAGGCATCACACCCAATGCAAATATTGAGTATCGCCCTAACGCACCACCTGAAAACATGTTAAACATGTCAATTAGACCACCTGAATTTTGCTTTAATAAGGCAGCCATGGCAGCAGGGTTTACACCTGGAACGGGTAAAAAAGTACCCATGCGGTAAATAACCAACGCACCAATAACAAACAAAATCCGACTTTTGAGCTCACTCAAGCCTTTTTTATTCCCGAGTAACTTTTCTACTTGTTCTTGTCTGCTTGACATAATTATTCTACTTTTCCGCCTGCTTTTTCAATGGCTTCTTGCGCACCTTTAGTGACGTGTAAACCTTTCAAATTAACAGCTTTCTCAATGGCTCCAGTGTTAATCACTTTAACTTTAGTTACACCACGTTTTACAAAACCATTATCAATCAAGTAATCCAAGTCAATATCGCTGTCTTTTACAGTATTCAATTGATACAAACAAATTTCACCACGTGTATCAGCCATCTGAGAGGTAAAGCCATATTTAGGTAATCTTTTATGAATAGGCAATTGTCCGCCTTCAAAACCCACTTTATGGAATCCGCCTGAACGTGATTTTTGACCTTTGTGACCACGGCCACAAGTTTTACCCAAGCCAGAACCAATACCGCGACCAACGCGTTTGCTGGCTTTGGTAGCACCTTCTGCTGGTTTAATAGTATTTAATTTCATTGTAATTTCACCTACGATTATTTAACTTCTTCAACTTTTAAAAGATGAATAGCTGCGTTAATCATTCCTAAGTTTTCAGGAGTTGCATCAACCACACGTGATTGGTGCATTTTTCTGATACCTAATCCTCTGACACAGGCCTTATGATTAGCCAATGATTTGTTGGTACTTTTAATTTGTGTCACTTTAACTTGACCAACTTTTTTTGCTTTAGCCATGATTTTCCATTACCTCCTCAGTAGTTTTACCACGTTTAGCAGCAATACTTTCAGGTGAAGTCATTTGTTGTAAGCCTTTAATGGTTGCTCTAACCAAATTAATTGGATTATTTGAACCTTGAGACTTGGCCAGAACGTTCTCTACACCAACCACATCAAATACAGCACGCATGGCACCACCAGCAATTACACCAGTACCTTCTGAAGCAGGTTGCATGTAGACACGTGAACCTGCATGCTTACCCTTAGTTGCATGCCATAAAGTATTACCTTTAAGGTCAATTTGAGTGATGTTTCTACGCGCTTGATCCATTGCTTTTTGAATTGCAATAGGCACCTCTTTGGCTTTACCGTATCCAAAACCTATGGTTCCTTTACCGTCGCCTACAACAGTTAAAGCAGAAAAACTAAATTGTCTACCACCTTTAACCACTTTAGCAACACGGTTAACTGCAACCAATCGTTCTAATAAATTATCACCTTGATCTTTATCAGCCATTTTTTTTCTCTTATCATTCATTAGAATTTCAGTCCTGCTTCACGCGCCGCGTCAGCCAAAGCTTTGATTTTTCCATGATAGATAAATCCAGATCTATCAAACCCAACAGATTCAACACCTGCTTTTTTCGCTTTTTCAGCAATTGCAGTACCTACCGCTTTAGCAGCTTCGATATTTGTTCTTGAAGAACCTTCAGCTATCAAACCTTTTTCTTGAGTAGAAGCTGAAACAATTGTTGATTTAGCATCACCACTGAAAATTTGAGCGTATAAGTGTTGGCCCGTTTTATGTACTGATAAAGACGGTACACCCAATTCGCGTAATTTATTTCTCGTTCTAGTGGCTTTTTTAATTCTTTGTTTATTTTTCTTATGCATAGTTCTTTCAGGAAAGCATTACGCTTTCTTGGCCTCTTTTCTGTACAATCTTTCATCAGCATATTTAACACCTTTACCTTTGTAAGGTTCTGGTGGTCTGATCGCTCTGATCTCTGCTGCTACTTGACCAACTTGTTGTTTATCAGTACCGTTGATGACGATTTCAGTTTGAGTTGGTGTCTCAAAACTGATACCTTCTTTTGCTGTATAGATAACTGGATGAGAAAAACCCAGGTTTAAATCCAGATCTTTGCCTTTCATAGCAACACGATAACCAACACCAACCAATTGTAATTTTTTAGAAAAACCGTTGGTGACGCCTTCAACCATATTGTTAATTAAAGATCTCATGGTTCCTGCCATGTAAATCATTTCATCACTTGCTGAAACAGTAAGCTGACCATCATTTTGTTCAACCGATACGGCTTCATGTAAGTTCATTGTCAACTCACCTTTAGGGCCTTTGACTGAAACCACATTGTCTTTAACTTCAAACTTAACGTTTGAAGCAATTGAAATGGGCTGTTTTGCAATTCTTGACATGCTATTCTCCCAATTACTTAACGACGCAAAGCACTTCACCACCGATTTGTGCAGCTCGAGCTGACTTATCGGTCATGATACCTTTTGATGTTGAAACAATAGCAGTACCGAAACCGGCATCTACACGTGGCAAATCATCTTTACCACAGTATTGTCTTAAACCAGGTTTACTCACTCTTTTGATCATTTCAATTACAGGTTGATTTCTGTAATATTTAATATTGATTTGGATAAAAGGATGACTGTCCTTTTCGACCACTTCAAAAGATCTGATGTAACCTTCCTGTTGTAATACTGACAAAATACCTTTTTTCACTTTAGAAGCAGGTGTGACAGTACTCTCCTTATTGACAGCTTGTGCATTCTTGATGCTACAAATCATGTCTGAAATTGGATCACTTAAACTCATAATCTATTCTCTCTTTACCAGCTGGCTTTTTTCAAGCCAGGAATGTCACCACGCATGGCAGCTTCACGGAATTTAGTTTTACTTAAACCGAACTTGTTGTAGTAACCACGTGGCCTACCCGAAATTTGACAACGATTGCGCATTCTGGAAGGAGACGCATTTCTTGGCAACTTCTGTAAAGCTTCTTGTGCTGCCATCATTTCTTCAAATGTGGTTTTGGGATCAGCAATGATTTTTTTCAATGCTGCTCTTTTTTCAGCGTACTTAGCAACGATTCTTTTTCTTTTCAGGTCACGTTGGACCATTGATTCTTTAGCCATGTTAATTACCTACCTTTGAATGGAAAATCAAATTGATCAAGCAACATGCGAGCTTCCTCGTCATTTTTTGCTGTGGTGGTAATACAAATATCCATACCACGTAATTCATCAATTTTGTCATATTCGATTTCTGGAAATATGATTTGCTCTTTTACACCCATAGAATAATTACCACGCCCATCAAATGATTTTGGGTTTAAACCACGAAAATCTCTGACGCGTGGCAATGAAACATTGACCAAGCGATCCAAAAACTCATACATTTTTTGACGTCTGAGTGTGACTTTACAACCAATAGGCCAACCTTCACGAACTTTAAATCCCGCTACTGAGTTTTTGGCATGGGTAATCACAGGTTTTTGGCCAGCAATTGTTTCCATGTCTTTGGTTGCATGTGTTAATATTTTTTTGTTTCCTAAAGCTTCACCAACACCCATGTTCAATGTAATTTTAGTGATTTTAGGCACTTCCATAACATTGGCAAATTTGCCCGTTTCTAGCAGCTTAGGAACAACTTCTTCTTTATAGTATTTTTCTAATCTAGCCATAATAATTCTCTTAAGCGTCTACCACTTCACCATTGGATTTAAAAACACGAACTTTACGACCGTTTTCTAAAACTTTAAATCCAACCCGTTCGCCTTTACCTGAGGCGGGATTATACAGCATGACGTTAGAGGCATCTATGGGAGCTTCCATTGTTTTTATGCCGCCTTTTTCCTCTATCTGAGGATTGGGCTTAACATGTTTTTTTACTGTATTTACGTTGTTGACCAATAAACGACCATCTTGCATAACTTTTAGTACGTTACCTCTTTGGCCTTTACTGCGTCCCGCAATTACGATGACTTCGTCACCTTGTTTAATTCTTTGCATAATCGTTTCCTTATAATACTTCTGGTGCCAATGAAATAATTTTCATAAACTTACCAGCTCTTAGTTCACGAGTAACAGGGCCAAAAATACGGGTGCCAATAGGCTCCAGTTTAGAGTTCAACATAACCACTGCATTACCATCAAAACGTATCAAAGAACCATCAGATCTTCTGACACCTTTTCTCGTCCTAACAATGACAGCGTTGTATACTTCACCTTTTTTAACCTTGCCACGAGGTATGGCTTGCTTAACGGAAACTTTTATGACGTCTCCGATACCAGCATAACGACGTTTAGAACCACCCAATACTTTTATACATTGGACTTCTTTGGCTCCAGAGTTGTCAGCTGCTGATAATCTACTTTGCATTTGTATCATCGTCAGTACCTCTTATTTAGTTGTTTCAACAATCTCAACCACTTTCCAAGACTTGGTCTTAGAAATGGGTCGACATTCAGCAATTTTAACTAAATCACCTTGTTGACATTTATTACCTGGATCATGAGCATGAATTTTGGTAGATTTTTTGACATACTTTTTATACAAAGGATGTTTAATCTTACGTTCAATCATGACTGTTACAGTTTGATCCATCTTGTCACTGGTGACCACGCCACTTTTTGTTTTTAAATCTTTAATTTCTGTAGTCATGACATTATCCTTTAACTTGGTTCATAACAGTTCTGACCCGAGCGATGTCTCTACGAACTTCACGCAACAAGTGTAACTTTGTTAATTGACCATTACCACGAGCCATTCTTAAATCGAATTGCTTTTGCAGTAACTTGTTTAATTCTTCCTGCAACTCTGCAAGATCTTTGCTTTTTAATTCTTTCGCTTGCATTTACATCACCACACGTTTAACGAATGTTGTTTGTACAGGAAATTTAGCACCTGCTTTATCAAAAGCTGCTCTGGCCATTTCTTCAGAAACCCCTTGGATTTCATAAATTACTCTACCTGGCTTAATTGCAGCTGCCCAATATTCAATATTACCTTTACCTTTACCCATCCTTACCTCAATTGGTTTGGCTGTTACAGGTTTGTCAGGGAATACACGAATCCATAATTTACCACCACGTTTTACGTGTCTTGTAATGGCTCGACGACCCGCTTCAATTTGGCGAGCTGTCAATAAACCACGTGTAGTGGCTTTTAAACCAAAATCACCGAAACTGACTTTATTGCCACCATGGGCTAAGCCGCGATTCCGACCTTTTTGTTGTTTTCTGAATTTAGTTCTTTTCGGTTGTAACATTATTTTTTACCCCGACTTTTTTTACTGGTTTTTTTATCTGATTCACTGGTGTAATTTTCTAAATCAAAAACTTCACCTTTATAAATCCAAACCTTAATACCAATCACACCATATGTGGTGTAAGCCTTAGCTGTTGAATAATCAATGTCAGCACGTAATGTATGTAATGGTACCTGACCTTCTCTGTACCACTCTGTACGAGCAATCTCTGCACCATTCAAACGACCCGCTACTGCAACTCGAATGCCTAAAGCACCTAGTCTCATTGCACTTGATACAGCTCTCTTCATAGCACGTCTGAACATTATTCTGCGTTCTAACTGAGAAGCAATACCTTCTGCAACCAAGCGTGCATCTAATTCAGGCTTTCTGATTTCATTGACACTGACATGTGTTGGCAATCCCATCATTTTTGATAAGGTGTTTTTCAACTGTTCAATGTCTTCGCCTTTTTTACCAATCACAATACCAGGTCTGGCAGTGTGAATAGTTATGCGAGCATTTTTTGCTGGTCTTTCAATTTCAATTTTACTGATAGACGCATGTTTTAATTGTTTGTGCAGGTATTCTCTGACTTTGATGTCTTTAACGAGTTGATCAGCAAATTGACCTTTTTCTGCATACCACTTGGAATTATGCTGTTTAGAAATTCCCAGTCTGATACCTATTGGATGTACTTTTTGACCCATAATCTTGCCTTTACGATGCTTCAGCCACTTTTACAGTGATGTGGCTGGTTCTTTTTAAAATTTGTGTACCTCTGCCTTTTGCTCTGGCACGACCTCTTTTCAAGGTTGGACCTTCGTCAACATAGATAGAGCTGACAAATAATTCATCAACATCCATACCATTGTTGTGCTCGGCATTGGCCACGGCTGACATCAACGCTTTTTTTACAATGTGCGCGGCTTTTTTCGGACTAAAGGTTAACAACTGTTCAGCTTGCTCAACATTCATGCCTCTGATTTGATTAGCAACCAGTCTGACTTTCTGAGCCGAAATATTGGCTCTCTTTAATTTAGCTACAATTTCCATTATTTCCTTCCTTTTGCTTTTTTATCAGCAATGTGTGATCTGAACGTACGGGTTGGTGAAAACTCACCCAACTTGTGACCGACCATTTCTTCAGAAATTAAAACTGGAATGTGTTGTTTTCCATTATGTACTGCTAACGTTAATCCCACCATATCAGGAAGAATCATTGATCTTCTTGACCATGTTTTAATGGGTCGTTTGCTCTTCTCTTTTACGGCCTTATCTACTTGTTTCATCAAACTGATGTCAACAAAGGGGCCTTTTTTAAGCGATCTTGGCATAAATAACTACCTTATTTTTTGTCTCTGCGACGAACAATGAACTTATCAGTACGTTTGTTCTTACGCGTTTTATGTCCTTTGGTAGGCATACCCCATGGAGACACGGGATGACGACCACCAGAGGTCCTTCCTTCACCACCACCATGTGGATGGTCAACTGGATTCATGGCAACACCTCTAACTGTGGGTCTAACACCTCTCCATCGAGTGGCGCCAGCTTTACCAATTTTTTCAAGGTTATGCTCACTTTTTGATACCGTACCCAATGTCGCACGACATTTGGCTGGTATTTTTCTCATCTCGCCCGAACGCAAACGTAAAGTGGCGTAAACACCTTCTTTAGCAACTAAACGAGCAGATGTACCGGCAGCGCGGGCAATTTGTCCGCCTTTACCTGGTTTCATTTCTACATTGTGAACAACAGTACCAACAGGTATATTGTCCAAAGGTAACGTATTACCCACTTTAATAGGTACTGAAGTACCAGAAACAACTTCCATTCCTGCTTCTAAATCTTTAGGTGCAATAATGTAACGTTTCTCACCATCTGTATAGTGTAATAAAGCAATATATGCACTTCTATTTGGATCATATTCAATGCGTTCAACTTTAGCGACAACGTCATCTTTATTACGCTTGAAATCTATGATTCTGTACTTTTGTTTGTGGCCACCACCAATATGTCTTGTAGTGATTCGACCATAATTATTTCTTCCACCAGTTTTAGATTTTTTTTCTATCAAGCTGGCTTCAGGTCTGCCTTTATATAACTCAGTTCTTTTTACTTTAACTGTGCCACGACGACCTGGAGAAGTTGGTTTATGTACTGTTAATGCCATTATAATTCTCCTATTTACTCAGCTTTTGTTCCGAAATCAATCATTTGATCAGCTTGGATTCGCACATATGCTTTTTTCCAATTTGGTCTTTTACCTGGTTTCATTCTGAAACTTTTAGTTTTACCTTTCACATTCAAAACAGAAACATTTTCAACTGTAACTTTGAATAATTTCTCAACAGCAGTTTTAATTTCTGACTTATTCGCAGAAACTGCTACTTTGAATACATACTGATTAGCCAACTCACCCACTCTGTTAGATTTCTCAGAAATCACAGGGGCCAGTATAGTTGTGTATAAATTATTTAAGCTCATGACAACCACTCCTCAACTTGTTTGATTGCGTCAACAGTCATGACCACTTTATCAGCATACACCAAAGATACTGGATCTAAACCCAATACATTAGTAGCAAAAACGTAAGGTAAGTTATTAACTGCACGCACTAAATTTTCTGAAGGTTCAGTAGATACCAAACAACCTGTTGACACTCCGAGCTTACCCAGAAATTCAATGGCGTCTTTGGTCTTACCACTTTTCACATCCATATCTGCAACAACAACCAACCTTTCAGTTCGATTAAGCTCTGAAAGGATAGATTTCATCGCTGCACGGTACATTTTAGTGTTAACTTTTTTACTGAAATCTCTGGGTTGTGCAGCAAATGTTTTACCACCGCCAACCCAAATTGGACTTCTTGATGTGCCAGCTCTGGCACGACCTGTACCTTTTTGTTTCCAAGGTTTAGCACCGCCACCACTCACTGCTGAACGATTTTTTTGTGCTTTTGTACCGGCACGACCAGTAGCCATATAAGATGTAACTACCTGGTGAACCAATGCTTCAGAATAATCTCTATCAAAAACAGACTCTGAAACTTCAATTTTTTGTTTTTTTCCTGATACTGTCAGTTCCACAATATTTCTCCGTTATCTGCTTAAGCCAAAGGTCTAACAACTACCGTACCGGTTTTTGCACCTGGTACTGCACCTTTAATTAAGATCAAATTATTCTCTTGATCCACCTTAACAACTTCTAAATTTTTGGTAGTAACACGTTCAGCACCCATGTGGCCTGACATTTTTTTACCTTTAAATACACGACCCGGTGTTTGGCACTGTCCAATTGAACCCGGGGCTCTGTGAGACAATGAGTTACCATGCGTTGCATCTTGCATTTGAAAGTTGTAGCGTTTGATCACACCTTGGAAACCTTTACCTTTAGAAGTACCAGTTACACGAACCTTTTGACCGTCTTCAAACATGGTAATGGCCAATGTGTCTCCAGCTTTAAAAGTTTCATCAGTTCTGAATTCACGAGTAATAGCTCCCGCTTCAACACCAGCCTTTTTGAAATGGCCTGCAGCAGGCGCATTCACTTTAGAAGCTTTGCGACCACCTGTAGTGACTTGTACTGCGTTATAACCGTCAGCATCAATTGTTTTGACTTGAGCCACAACATTGGGCTCTACATTGATAACAGTGACTGGAACAGACTCGCCTTTGTCGTTGAAAACGCGTGTCATACCAACTTTTTTTCCAATAATACCTAATGACATTTCTCAACTCCTAGTTCAATTGAATTTGAACATCTACACCCGCAGATAAATCCAGTTTCATTAATGCATCAACTGTTTTATCATTTGGGTCAACAATATCAACCAATCTTTTATGAGTACGAATCTCATATTGATCCCTTGCGTCTTTGTTTACATGAGGAGATATCAATACAGTAAAACGCTCCTTTTTAGTAGGTAACGGAATGGGTCCTCTTACCTGAGCACCAGTTCTTTTCGCTGTATCTACGATTCTTCCTGCAGATTGATCAATGAGTTTATGATCAAACGCTTTAAGTCTTATTCTGATTTTTTGACCAGCCATGTTAATTTGCCTCTAACTTAAAGCAGTGGCTTTTCGCCACTGCCCATATTAATTTAAATATTTAAATTATTATTCAATAATCTTAGCTACTACACCCGCACCTACTGTACGGCCACCTTCACGAATAGCGAAGCGTAAACCTTCATCCATCGCAATCGGTGCAATTAATTCAACAACCATTTTGACGTTATCACCAGGCATAACCATCTCTACACCTTCTGGCAACTCACAAGCACCAGTCACGTCAGTTGTTCTGAAGTAAAATTGTGGTCGGTAACCTTTGAAGAATGGTGTATGACGACCACCTTCATCTTTACTCAACACATAAACTTCAGCTTCAAATTTTGTGTGGGGCGTGATTGTACCCGGTTTTGCCAGTACTTGTCCACGTTCAACTTCATCTCTTTTCGTTCCACGCAACAAAATACCCACATTATCGCCAGCTTCACCTGAATCTAACAATTTACGGAACATCTCAACACCAGTACAAATTGTTTTGGTGGTATCACGAATACCAACAATTTCAATTTCTTCACCAACATTAATAATACCTGTCTCAATACGACCTGTTACAACCGTACCACGACCTGAAATTGAAAATATATCTTCAATAGGCATCAAAAATGGTTTATCAGTTTCACGCTCAGGCGTTGGGAAATAGCTGTCCATCTCATCCAACAATTTTTGTACTGCTGGAACTCCAATGTCAGAAGTATCACCTTCCAATGCTTTCAATGCCGAACCCATTACCAAGGGTGTGTCATCGCCAGGAAACTCATAGTCATTTAATAACTCACGAACTTCCATTTCAACCAACTCTAACAACTCTTCGTCATCAACTTGGTCACATTTGTTTAAGAAAACAACAATGTAAGGCACACCAACTTGACGTGCCAACAAAATGTGTTCACGTGTTTGTGGCATCGGACCATCAGCTGCAGACACAACCAATATGGCACCATCCATTTGTGCAGCACCAGTAATCATGTTTTTAACATAGTCAGCATGGCCCGGACAGTCAACGTGGGCATAGTGACGGTTGTCTGTTTCGTATTCTACGTGAGCAGTAGAAATTGTAATACCACGCTCTCTTTCTTCTGGCGCGTTATCAATTTGGTCATAATCTTTAAATGTACCACCCATCTTTTCAGCAGCAACTTTTGTGATCGCTGCAGTCAAGGTTGTTTTACCATGGTCAACGTGACCGATTGTGCCCACGTTTACATGGGGCTTGGTGCGTTCAAATTTTTCTTTTGACATCGTCAATCTCTCAAACTAAATTTAATATCCATTCATTTCCGCCAGTACTTCAGCAGGCGCCTCATTGTAGTGATCAAACTCCATTGAGTAACTGGCCCTACCTTGTGTAGCAGACCTCAGCGAAGTGGCATAACCAAACATTTCAGACAACGGTATTTGACACCTGATCACCTTACCCGATGGAGAGTCATCTATACCTTCTAATGTTCCTCGGCGACGATTAACATCACCAACCACATCACCCATATATTCTTCAGGGGTTACAATTTCTACTTTCATCACCGGCTCTAACAATACAGGCAAAGCTTCTTTAGCCCCTTGCCTAAATGCCATAGATCCGGCCACTTTAAAAGCCATTTCATTGGAGTCAACCTCATGAAACGAGCCATCAAATAACGTTACACGACAATCCACAACAGGATAACCTGCCAAGACACCGCTCTCCATTTGTTCTTGTATCCCTTTGTCAACCGGTGTGATAAATTCCTTTGGAATCACCCCACCAGTAATTTTATTAACAAACTCATACCCAAAACCCTGTTCCATAGGTTCAATTTTAATTTTTACATGGCCATATTGGCCTTTACCACCAGACTGCTTTATAAACTTGGCTTCTTGCTCTACAGTTTTCTTGATGGTTTCTCGATATGCAACTTGAGGATTACCCACATTGGCATCAACCTTGAACTCTCGTTTCATACGATCAACAATAATATCCAGATGCAATTCACCCATGCCTGATATGATTGTTTGCCCAGAATCATCATCTGTTGAGACCCTAAAAGAAGGATCCTCTTGAGCCAGCTTAGACAGAGCAGTAGCCATCTTATCTTGATCCCCAGCAGTTCTAGGTTCTACTGCAACAGAAATAACAGGTTCAGGAAATTCCATCTTTTCAAGCGTTATGACATGATCAACATCACACAACGTCTCACCAGTGGTAACATCTTTTAAACCAACGGCAGCCGCAATATCTCCAGCCCAAACCTCTTTAATCTCTTCACGTGAATTGGAATGCATTTGCAGTATCCTACCCAGGCGTTCTTTCTTACCTTTGACAGGATTAAAAACCATGTCGCCAGATTTAACCATTCCAGAATAAACCCTAAAAAAAGTCAAGCTTCCAACAAATGGGTCTGTAGCAATTTTAAAAGCCAAAGCAGCAAATGGAGCGTCATCAGAAGCAGGCCTGGAAGCCACTGTTTCATCGGCATCATTCAATATACCTGTGATTGCAGGAACTTCCGTAGGAGACGGCAACAATTCAATCACCATATCCAACATGGCTTGAACACCTTTATTCTTAAAGGCCGAGCCACACATACAACAAACCAACTCATTATTTATGGTTCCTTTTCGTAAACCAGCAATGATTTGCTCTCTGGACAATTCACCTGTTTCCAAATAAACATCCATCAATTCTTCACTGGTTTCAGCAGCAGATTCAACCATGAATTCCCTGGCTGCTTCACATTGTTCTTTTATGTCGTCAGGAATTTCACCCAATCTGTAGGTAAACCCCATGTCATCGTCGTTCCAATAGATGGCCTTCATCCTTAGCAAATCGACCACACCTTCAAAACTTTCTTCTGCGCCAATGGCAACCTGTACCGGAACCGGGTTGGCACCCAGGCGTTGTTTCAGTTGAGCTACCACCCGTTCAAAATCGGCACCTGCCCTGTCCATCTTATTGACAAATGCCAAACGTGGCACATGGTATTTATTGGCTTGCCGCCAAACAGTTTCTGACTGTGGCTCAACACCACCTACAGCACAAAAAACGCCCACTGCGCCATCTAAAACCCTCAATGAACGCTCAACCTCAATTGTAAAATCAACGTGACCAGGCGTGTCAATGATATTAATTCTATGTTCTTCGAACTGGCGATCCATACCCTGCCAAAAACAGGTCGTTGCCGCCGAGGTAATGGTTATACCTCGTTCTTGTTCCTGCTCCATCCAATCCATTGTGGCATTGCCATCATGGACCTCACCTATTTTATGAGAGATACCTGTATAGTAAAGAACACGTTCTGTTGTGGTCGTTTTACCGGCATCAATGTGGGCCATGATGCCAATATTGCGGTATCTCTCAATCGGTGTCTTGCGGCCCACTTCAATATCCTTTCCTTAAATCCGTATTACCAACGGTAATGTGCAAAAGCTTTATTCGCTTCAGCCATTTTATGAACTTCTTCTCTTTTCTTCATGGCAGCACCACGATCATGCAATGCGTCCATCATCTCGCCAGCTAATTTAAGAGGCATGTTGGCTTCACCACGTTTACGAGCTGCCTCAATGGTCCAACGCATAGCAAGTGCCATTTGTCTTCTGGGACGAACTTCAACAGGAACTTGATAAGTAGCGCCACCAACACGTCTCGACTTAACCTCAACCATTGGCTTTACTTTTTCCAATGCTTGTTCAGTTAACTCAATCACATTGCCTTCTTCTTTTTTGGCTATTTGAGCCATGGCTCCGTAGACGATCTTCTCAGCTACAGATTTTTTACCACTTTTCATCACCATGTTGATGTACTTACTGATCAACTCACTTCCGTATTTTGGATCAGGCAGCACGTCACGCTTAAAATTACTTTTCTTTCTAGACATCTCTAAAACCTATTTGATTGTTATTTTGGTCGTTTAGTACCATATTTAGAACGACCTTGTTTACGGTTGTTCACGCCAGCTGTATCCAATGCCCCACGCACTATGTGGTAACGCACACCTGGTAAGTCTTTTACACGACCACCCCTAATCAATACGATAGAGTGTTCTTGTAAATTATGTCCTTCACCGCCGATGTAACTGGTTACTTCATAGCCGTTAGTTAATCTGACACGAGCCACTTTTCGTAATGCCGAGTTAGGTTTTTTAGGTGTTGTTGTGTAAACACGCGAACACACACCCCTACGCTGCGGACATGCTTCTAAAGCTGGTACATTTGTTTTGTACGCTTTGTCTTTTCTTGGTTTTCTAACCAATTGATTTACTGTTGCCATATGCAAAATTTACCCTATAGAAAATAAACGACAGGCCAGTTAATACCGGCCTGCCGAAAATAAGAACGGGGATTTTAGTTATTTACCCCTAATTAGTCAAGTACAGATTGAGTTTTTTATGACTTAATACTGTACTTGAGTCTATCAGCTTTTATTCACCTTCATCAGCATTGGGTTTTGACTCTCCCAATTGACTGAGTTGATCCATCAAAGCTTGTTCTGAATCAACAGGAGCAGAACTAACAGATGCTTCATTCACCATAGCCTGAAGTTCTGATTGCAACTCTGCTTCTTTCGATTGCATTTGATCTTGGTGGTAAGCAAGACCTGTTCCTGCTGGTATCAATCTACCTACAATTACATTTTCTTTTAAGCCACGTAATGTGTCTTTGGTTCCCTTAACAGAAGCCTCAGTCAACACCCTTGTGGTTTCTTGGAATGATGCCGCCGAAATAAATGAGTCAGTCGCCAAAGAAGCCTTGGTAATACCCAACAACAGTACTTCAAAAGTAGCAGGTATACCATCTTGTTTAATGATTTCTTTATTAGTGGCCATCACTTCTTTGTAAGTCAATTGAGTGGTTTTCAAATAATCAGTATCACCAGGTTCAACGATTTCAACTTTTCTCAACATTTGACGAATGATACATTCAATGTGTTTGTCATTAATTTTTACGCCCTGCAATCGATAGACGTCTTGAATCTCATTAACTAAATATGATGCCAGTGCAATCACACCTTGTAAACGCAAGATATCATGCGGATTTGGCTCACCTTCAACAACCACATCACCTTTTTCAACATGCTCACCTTCAAATACTATGATTTGTCGCCATTTAGGAATTAAAGACTCAACTTTTTCTCCATTAGCCTGAGTGATAACCAATCTATTCTTACCTTTGGTGTCTTTACCAAAACTGACGATACCAGAAGTTTCAGCTTGAATCGCTGAATCTTTAGGTCTTCTCGCTTCAAATAAATCTGCTACGCGTGGCAAACCACCCGTGATATCACGAGTTTTAGATGATGCTTGCGGAATTCTGGCCAAGAAGTCACCTACCGACACATCTTGTCCGTTTTGAATATTAATTACGGCACCAGGTGGCAAAAAGTATTGAGCTGGTACTTCAGAACCAGGAATCATGATGGGATTGCCTTTCTTATCTTCCAAACGAACCATAGGACGCAGGTCTTTACCTGCCGCACCACGTTGTTTTGGATCCGTGATAATAAAGCTGGTCAAACCAGTCAATTCATCCAATTTTTCTTCAACAGTAACACCATCTTTAAAGTCACTAAGCGCAACACGACCTGCTACTTCAGATACAATGGGATGTGTATGTGGATCCCAGTTAACAATCACATCACCAGTAACGACTTTATCATTGTCTTTCACATTAATAACTGCACCATAAGGTACTTTATAACGCTCTTTTTCTTTACCTGATTTTTCAATCACAGAGATTTCACCTGAACGTGAAATAGATACCAGTTTTTTATCTGCATTTACAACATATTTAATGTTATGCATACGAATGGTACCATCAGATTTAACTTCTACATGGTCAGATGCTGCAGATTTAGATGCTGCACCACCAATATGGAACGTTCTCATGGTCAGCTGTGTACCAGGTTCACCAATCGACTGTGCAGCCATAACACCCACCGCTTCACCGATGTTTACACGATGACCTCGAGACAAATCACGTCCGTAACACTGCGCACAAATACCGAAATCAGCTTCACAACTGATAGGCGATCTAACAACAATATTATCCAAACCATGCTCTTCAATGATTTCAAGACTTTCTTCACCAATTAAGGTACCGGCCTCAATAACTACCTTGCCATCATGACCTTTAACATCAACAGCAACCACCCTACCTAACACCCTGTTAGCTAAAGTCTCAATTACTTCACCACCATCGACGATAGGCTGCATTGCCAATCCTTCTGTGGTACCACAATCAACACGAGTAATTACGACGTCTTGAGCCACATCAACCAAACGACGTGTCAAGTAACCTGAATTGGCAGTTTTTAATGCTGTATCAGCCAAACCTTTACGTGCTCCATGAGTTGAAGAGAAGTACTGCATCACATCCAAGCCTTCACGGAAGTTGGCTTTAATTGGTGTTTCAATAATAGAACCATCAGGTTTAGCCATCAAACCACGCATACCAGACAACTGCCTCATTTGCGCTTGTGAACCCCTGGCTCCTGAATCAGCCATGATAAAGACAGAATTCATGGAATCTTGGTAAACCATTTTTCCATCTTTATTCTGGACTTCATCTTTACCCAATACTTCCATCATGGCATTGGCAACATCTTCATTGGCCTTAGACCAAATATCAACAACCTTGTTATAACGCTCGCCAGCAGTTACCAATCCAGTGGTGTACTGTTCTTGAATTTTCAATACTTCTTTATCTGCTTCCTCAAGAATGACTTTTTTAGCATCAGGAATGGTTAAATCGGTAACTCCAATAGAAATACCAGCAATCGTTGAATAACGGAAACCCGTATACATCAACTGATCTGCAAAAATAACGGTCGCCTTAGTACCTAGTTGGTGATAACACTCATTCAATAAATTTGAAATGGCTTTCTTATTTAAAGTTTGGTTCATGTATTTGAAATCCAAACCTTTAGGCAGTATATCTGCCAGAATTGCGCGGCCTATGGTTGTATCTACTAAATTGGTTGATTCAATGCCAGAAGCTTCATCAGTTGTGGTTAATCTTACTTTTACCAATGCTTGCAATGAAACATGTCCATTTTGATAAGCCCTGTTCACCTCTCCCATATCTGAAAAGACCATGCCTTCGCCACGTTCATTGATTAAGGCACGAGTCATATAGTACAAGCCTAAAACAACATCTTGTGAAGGTACAATGATGGGTTCACCTGAAGCAGGAGATAAAATGTTATTGGTGGACATCATTAATGTCCGTGCTTCCAATTGAGCTTCTATTGACAATGGAACATGAACGGCCATTTGGTCACCGTCAAAGTCGGCATTAAATGCAGTACAAACCAATGGATGTAACTGAATGGCTTTACCTTCAATCAAAACAGGTTCAAATGCTTGAATACCCAATCTGTGCAAAGTTGGTGCACGATTTAATAAAATAGGATGCTCACGAATCACTTGCTCAAGAATATCCCAAACTTCTGGTGTTTCAGCATCAACAGATCTTTTGGCTGCTTTAATGGTTGAAACAAAACCATCTTTTAGTAACCTACCCAAAATAAACGGTTTAAATAGTTCTAGAGCCATTTTTTTAGGTAAACCACATTGATGCAGGCGCAATGTTGGACCAACAACAATGACTGATCGTCCAGAGTAGTCAACACGTTTACCTAATAAGTTTTGACGGAATCGACCTTGCTTACCTTTAATCATATCTGCTAAAGATTTTAAAGGTCTTCTGTTAGAGCCCGTGACAGCTCGGCCACGACGACCATTATCTAACAGAGCATCAACTGATTCTTGCAACATCCTTTTTTCATTACGAACAATAATATCAGGAGCATGCAAATCTAATAAACGTTTTAATCGGTTATTACGATTAATGACGCGACGGTACAAGTCATTCAAATCAGATGTGGCAAAACGACCTCCATCCAAAGGAACCAATGGACGTAAATCAGGTGGCAATATAGGTAACACAGTTAATATCATGTGCTCAGGTTTATTGCCTGATTTATTAAATGCATCGTATAAAGCGATACGTTTTGACAAACGTTTAATCTTAGTTGCAGACTTGGTTGACTCAATGTCTTCATGCATTTTTACCAATTCAGCATTGATGTCAATTTCTTCCAATAAAGAATAAATAGCTTCTGCACCCATCAAGGCTTTAAATTCATCACCCCAATTTTCAATGGCTTGTGCATATTGCTCGTCAGTCAATAAAGAACCTTTTTCCAAATCTGTCATGCCTGGATCGGTTACAACAAATGATTCGAAATATAAAATTCGTTCTATTTCACGTAATGTCATATCAAGCATCAAGCCGATACGTGATGGCAGTGATTTTAAGAACCAAATGTGAGCAACTGGACTTGCCAATTCAATATGCCCCATGCGTTCGCGACGTACTTTAGTTAAAGTAACTTCTGTTCCACATTTTTCACAAACCACGCCACGATGTTTCATGCGTTTGTATTTACCACATAAACATTCATAATCCTTAATTGGACCAAATACTGCGGCACAGAACAATCCATCACGTTCCGGTTTAAACGTTCTGTAATTTATGGTTTCAGGCTTTTTAACCTCACCGTACGACCAAGACCGAATTAATTCAGGTGGTGCCAATGAAACTTTAATGGAGTTAAAGTCCTGGATTTCTTTTTTAGGATTAAATAATTTAATCAAATCTTTCATGTTTTTCTCCTAGACTCAGTCGTTTTCCAATTCCATGTTTAAGCCAAGAGCCCTAACCTCTTTGACCAAAACATTGAATGACTCTGGAATACCTGAAACTGTATTATGGTTACCATCAACAATGTTTTTATATGTGGCATTTCTACCTTGAACATCATCAGACTTAACGGTCAACATCTCTTGTAAAGTATAAGCAGCTCCATAAGCTTCAAGCGCCCAAACTTCCATCTCACCAAATCTTTGACCACCAAACTGCGCTTTACCACCAAGTGGCTGTTGTGTCACCAATGAATAAGGTCCAGTTGAACGTGCATGCATTTTGTCATCAATCAAATGATTCAGTTTCAACATATACATGTAACCAACAGTAACTTTACGGTCAAATTTAGTACCCGTTCTACCATCAAACAAAGTGGTTTGTCCATCTTCTGGCAAACCAGCTAATTTAAATAGTTTACGAATATGCTCTTCTTTGGCACCATCAAAAACAGGCGTTGCCATTGGCACACCACCTTTTAAATTGTGAGAAAGTTGCATAATTTCATCTTTACTGAAACTACTGAAGCTGACTTTACCTTCGTCATCAATGTTATATATTTGAGTTAAAAATTCTTTCAGTTTTGCCACACTGGCTTTTTCTTCAAGCATGGCTTCAATTTGGTAACCCAAACCTCGTGCAGCCATGCCCAAATGAACCTCAAGAATCTGACCAATGTTCATTCGAGATGGAACACCTAAGGGGTTCAAACAAATATCAACGGGTCTACCATTCTCATCAAAAGGCATGTCTTCTTCTGGAACAATCATCGAAATAACACCTTTGTTACCATGACGACCCGCCATTTTATCACCTGGTTGAATACGACGTTTTACTGCCAAATACACTTTGACCATTTTTAAAACACCAGGTGCTAAATCATCACCTTTAGTGATTTTTGCTTTTTTCTCTTCGAATCTTTTATCAAAAATGGCGCGTTGCTCAGTGATTTGCTCAGCCAACGCATCCATTTGTTCAGCCAGTGCATTGTCCTGAGGTTTAATTTCAAACCATTGATCCAATTCCAATGTTTCAAAATAATTTTCATCAATCACATCACCTTTTTTCAAGCCAGGTGCTTTGGTGACTTTTGCACCAACTAATAACTCTTGGATACGTTGGTGTATCACTGAACGCATGATTCTGAATTGGTCATTTAAGTCTTTACGAACTTTTTCAATTTCCTCTTGTTCAATGCGTTCGGCACGCGAACCTTTTTCTATACCTTCTCGGGTATAAACCTGAACATCAATAACAGTTCCGCTTGTGCCTGATTTAACACGCAATGAAGAGTCCTTAACATCCAAGGCCTTTTCACCAAAGATGGCACGCAATAATTTTTCTTCTGGTGTCAGCTGAGTTTCACCTTTGGGTGTTACTTTACCTACTAATATGTCACCAGGGCCAACTTCAGCACCCACGTAGACAATACCTGAATCATCTAATTTAGTGAGCGTCCCTTCACTGACATTAGGTATGTCTGCAGTGATTTCTTCTGAACCTAATTTGGTGTCACGAGCAATACAAGTCAGCTCTTCAATATGGATTGTTGTCAAACGATCTTCTTTTACAACCCTTTCAGATATTAAGATTGAATCCTCAAAGTTGTAACCATTCCAAGGCATGAATGCCACCAGCATATTTTGACCAAGTGCCAATTCACCTAAATCAGTCGATGGACCATCAGCCAATACATCACCAGCTTCAATACGATCACCGACTCTAACTATAGGTCTTTGATTGACACAAGTGTTTTGGTTAGAGCGCATGTATTTAATTAAATTATAAATATCAACACCCGGATCTTTTTCACCAATTTCACTTTGGTCAACACGCACAACAATTCGTCCAGCATCAGCTATTTCCACGACACCACCACGCTGTGCCATGACAGTAACACCAGAATCACGAGAAACAATTCGCTCCATACCTGTACCAACAAGTGGCTTATCAGCTTTCAATGTTGGAACTGCCTGTCTTTGCATGTTAGATCCCATCAATGCACGGTTGGCATCATCGTGTTCTAAAAATGGAATCAAAGCCGCTGCAACAGAAACAATTTGTTTCTCAGAAACATCCATATAGGATATTTCTTGAGCTTGTTTCAATACAACCTCGCCTTTATGACGACAAATAATAAATTCATCAACGAATTTACCATTTTTATCTAATTTAGCACTGTTTTGTGCAATCGGATTATCTGAATCTTGAATGGCCGATAAATAAACTATTTCATCAGTCACTTTACCATTAATTACTTTTCGATAAGGTGTTTCCAAAAAGCCATAATCATTGGTTCTAGAATAGACCGCCATTGAGTTAATCAAACCAATGTTTGGTCCCTCCGGTGTCTCAATAGGACATAAACGTCCATAATGTGTTGGATGCACGTCACGAACCTCAAAACCAGCTCGTTCGCGAGTCAAACCACCTGGACCTAATGCAGAAACACGTCGTTTATGTGTGATTTCAGACAGCGGGTTATTTTGGTCCATAAATTGTGACAATTGGTTAGACCCAAAAAATTCTTTAATTGCTGCAGAAATTGGTTTTGCATTAATCAAATCCTGAGGCGTTAAACCCTCTGATTCAGCTACGGTTAAACGTTCCTTAACGGCACGTTGTACACGAACCAAACCGACACGAAATACGTTTTCCGCCATTTCGCCAACAGAACGAACACGTCTGTTACCCAAATGATCGATGTCATCCACATGACCAATACCATTCCTGATATTAACCAATTCCTTCATTACTGCAACAATGTCCTCTTTACTTAAAGTGCCAGCACCTTCTATTTCATCGATACCAAGACGCATGTTGAATTTCATGCGGCCTACAGCAGACAAGTCATAACGCTCTTTAGCAAAGAACAACCCTTCAAACAGAGAACGTGAAGCTTCTTCAGTTGGTGGTTCACCGGGACGCATCATTCTATAAATTTCAATGAGTGCTTCTTCTGGTGTTGTCGTAGGGTCGATATTAAGTGTATTTGACATGTATGCGCCACGATCCAAATCGTTCACAAATAATATGTCAAAAGATTTAACGCCTGCATCACGTAATTTCTCAAGTACCTCTTCAGTAATAACGGTATTAGCAGCAAAGATAACTTCACCCGTTTCTTTATCGATTACATTGTGTGCTAATATTTTTTCCATCAAGTAACTGTCTTCTAAAGTCAGCGCAGTTAAACTTGATTTTGATAGTTTTCTTTCATGTCTGCTGGTAATTCGCTTGCCAGCTTCAACAATCACATCTTTTCCATCCTTGATATCAAAGCCAAATGTCTCACCTTTAATATATTCAGGTACCAACTTCATTTTTGAATTGGTTTTATTTAATGTGATATTGATATTTTCAAAAAACAAATCCAAGATTTGTTCATTGTCATAATCTAATGCTCTTAACAATATGGAAGCAGGTAACTTTCTTCTGCGGTCAATTCTGACATAGACACTGTCTTTGGCATCAAACTCCATATCTAACCAAGAACCACGATATGGAATCACACGTGCAGAATATAGAATTTTACCAGATGAATGTGTTTTTCCTTTGTCATGATCAAAAAACACACCAGGTGAGCGATGTAACTGATTAACAATAACGCGTTCAGTTCCATTAATTACGAATGTTCCAGTTGGTGTCATCAATGGCAAATCGCCCAAATAGACACTTTGTTCTTTAATGTATTTAACCTTCTTTTTCTTCTTGGTGCTTTTTTCTTTATCGTAAATTACCAATTGAATTCTGGCTCGGATTGAAGCGGCATAGGTCATACCACGTAACTTACATTCCAATACATCAAATTCAGGGTCTTCAACTTGAACCGATACATATTCCAATCTAGCAAAACCAGAATAACTTTCAATTGGAAATATCGAATTTAATGCATCATTTAACCCATTTAGATCTTTATCATTGTTACCTAAAAAGGCATTAAATGACTTAACCTGTGTATCTAATAAGTATGGAACATCCAATACAGAAGAAGAACTTCCAAAGTCTTTTCTGATCCTTTTTTTCTCAGTAAATGTATAACCCATCGCTTTTGTCACCTTCACCATAGTTAACGAGACAACCATGTATCTCGTTGATTTAATATGTTTTTTTACACTTAATTATTTCAATATGAATCTGATAAATATTAAGCGACTAAAGGCCGACATAAAATGCCAGCCTTTAGGTTTTAAAAATTACTCAATGTAATTATTTCAACTCTACAGTAGCGCCTGCTTCTTCAAGTTGTTTTTTCACTTCTTCAGCTTCAGCTTTCTCTACACCTTCTTTAATAGGAGCAGGAGCGCCTTCAACTAATTCTTTGGCTTCTTTCAAGCCCAAACCAGTGATTCCACGAACAGCTTTAATTACACCAACTTTTTTATCACCGAAACTGGCTAAAATTACGTCAAATTCAGTTTGTTCAGCAGCAGCTTCGCCACCAGCAGCAGGTGCAGCAGCAACAGCTACAGCAGCAGCTGCTGAAACGCCAAATTTGTCTTCCATGGCTTCAATTAATTCAACCACTTCCATTACGCTCATTGCTGAGATTGCTTCTAAAATATCATCTTTTGATACGGCCATTTTAATTCTCCAAAAATATATTCTTTATTACTTAAGCAGCTTTTTGATCTTTGATAGCTGCAATTGTACGTGTCAGTTTTGTATGTGGCTCTGCCAAAGTTCTTACAAATTTCTCTATTGGTGCCTTCATTACAGACATTAATTGAGATATTGCTTGATCTTTTGTAGGCAACGATGCCAATCGTGTTAACTCAGAAGCTGCCAACAATGAACCACCAATTGAAACAAACTTAACATCCAGTTTGTCATTTGACTTGGCATGCTCTTTGATTAAACGTGCAGCACAACCAGGATCTTCCTGACTAAATGCATACAACAATGGACCCACTAAAGATTCTTGAATACATTCATATTCAGTTCCTTCAACAGCTCTTTTAACCAAAGTGTTTTTAGCAACCCTTAAATAAACACCACTTTTCCGTGCATCAGATCGCATCGCAGTCATCAAATCAACTGATGACCCACGGTACTCAGCAGCAACCAAAGAGTGTGCATCTTGAGCAACACTTGCAATTTCACTGACTACAGCTTTTTTCTGCTCTAAATTGAGCGCCATGATAACCTCCAAAGGCTCATGCAGCATATGCTGCAGTACTCATAACCCACTTCATAAGAAGTGGAACCATTTTGGTGACCAATAGTATTCTTTTATTGGGGCACCATCTGCGTAGGAAATTAAGATTTGAAAACAAACCACCTACGGTCTTTGATGGTTATTCCTACACTTTGTAGAAACAACCCTCAAAATTCTCTTAATTAAAAATCCAAAGTACTTTGTTCAACTTCTAAACTTGCACCCATAGTAGATGAGATACTTACTTTTTTGATAAACTTACCTTTAGATGTTGCAGGTTTTTTCTTAGAAAGATCTTTTAACAATACTTCTAAGTTTTCTGTCAATGCATCTTGAGTAAATGAAGCTTTACCCAAAACTGTATGAATAATACCCGCTTTATCGATTCGATACATGGCTTGACCAGATTTGTTATTTTTAACTGCTGTTGCCACATCTGGAGTTACTGTACCTACTTTAGGGTTAGGCATCAATCCTTTAGGACCTAAAATAGTACCCAATTGACCAACGACTCTCATGGCATCTGGAGATGCAATGACCACGTCAAAATCAAAATTACCCTTTTTTACTTCTGCAGCTAAATCGTCAAAACCAACCACATCAGCACCAGCAGCTTTGGCTTCTTCAGCTTTTTCACCTTGAGCGAATACAGCCACTTTAACTGATTTACCAGTACCATTTGGTAATACAGTCGCACCACGTACAGCTTGGTCTGATTTTCTGGCATCCACGCCTAATTGAATTGCCACATCAACTGTTTCATCAAAATTTTTTGATGCATTGTTGCGAACAAATTCCAATACTTCAGAAATTGGATATTTTTTAGTTTTATCAATCTGTGCTTTTAAAGCTTTAATTCTTTTACCAGCCATCAGTTCACTCCCTCAGTCTCAATACCCATACTTCTTGCAGTACCAGCAATTGTTCTTACTGCCGCATCCATATTTGCGGCTGTTAAATCAGGCTCTTTCATTTTAGCAATTTCTTCTAATTGCTCTCTACCCAATTTAGCAACTTTATCTGTATTGGGTGTACCACTTCCTTTAGCAATACCTGCCGCTTTTAACAACAACACAGCTGCGGGAGGTGTTTTAGTAATAAAAGTAAAACTTCTGTCATTATATACAGTGATAACGACAGGAATAGGCAAACCTGGCTCTACAGAACCTGTCTGGGCATTGAATGCCTTACAAAATTCCATGATATTAACACCATGTTGACCCAACGCTGGACCAACAGGTGGTGAAGGATTTGCTTTTCCAGCAGGTACCTGTAGCTTGATATACGATTGTACTTTCTTAGCCATTATATTCTCCGGGTATTAACGCTTGGATACGACCAAGCTCCCCATAAATTAAATGTATTAAACTTTTTCAACTTGGCCGAATTCTAATTCAACCGGTGTTGACCTTCCAAATATAGAGACAGCAACACGCATGCGACTTTTCTCATAATTGACTTCTTCAACTTCGCCATTAAAATCGGCAAAGGGACCGTCGATAACACGAATAATTTCGCCGACATCGAACAATGTTTTTGGTTGCGGTTTATTCTCACCGTCTTCTATTCTCTGCAAGATGGCATCCGCCTCACGTGCAGTAATCGGCGCGGGTTTTTCCGCAGTTCCACCGATAAACCCCAGTACTTTGGGGACACTTTTTACCAGGTGCCAAGTTTCATCATTCATCTCCATTTGAACCAAAACATAGCCTGGGAAAAATTTTCTTTCACTTTTTCGCTTTTGACCTTTTCTCATCTCAACGACAGTTTCTTTAGGCACCAACACTTCACCAAAAAGATCCTGCATTTGGTATCTTTCAATACGCTCTTCTAACGACCTACAAACTTGCTGTTCAAAGCCAGAGTAAGCGTGTACCACATACCATCTAAGTGACATGAACTATAACTCCTGAATCAATTACTCAAAGAAATATTCTAAAAGATTACTGAAAAGCGAATCGACTAAAAAAAGAAAGAAACCAATAATTACCACCAACACCAAAACCATAATAGTGGTCTGGATGGTTTCATTTTTGGTCGGCCAAACAATTTTTTGTCTCTCAATATTGGCATTCTTCACAAATCTAGCAAATTCTTTGCCCTTGCTGGTTGAGTAACCCAATGCACCACCAACCAAAACACCACCTAAAACCATCAGAACCCTGATGATTGTTGGATAAGTATCAACAAAATATAAATTAGCCGCAACACCAGCAACAATTATTGCAATGCCCAACCACCATTTGATTTTGTCTCCAGCACCATGTGCTGATTCAACACTACTCATACATATTTTCCATACTGCCCATTGTTAAAACAATGGCAGGCCAGGAGGGAATCGAACCCCCAACCTGCGGTTTTGGAGACCGCTGCTCTGCCAATTGAGCTACTGGCCTAAAATCGTAAAGACAGCAAAAGCCAACAGTAAACTGTTGGCTTTTGAGTCACGAGTCAAATTATCACTCGATAATCTTAGCTACTACACCCGCACCTACTGTACGGCCACCTTCACGAATAGCGAAGCGTAAACCTTCATCCATCGCAATCGGTGCAATTAATTCAACAACCATTTTGACGTTATCACCAGGCATAACCATCTCTACACCTTCTGGCAACTCACAAGCACCAGTCACGTCAGTTGTTCTGAAGTAAAATTGTGGTCGGTAACCTTTGAAGAATGGTGTATGACGACCACCTTCATCTTTACTCAACACATAAACTTCAGCTTCAAATTTTGTGTGGGGCGTGATTGTACCCGGTTTTGCCAGTACTTGTCCACGTTCAACTTCATCTCTTTTCGTTCCACGCAACAAAATACCCACATTATCGCCAGCTTCACCTGAATCTAACAATTTACGGAACATCTCAACACCAGTACAAATTGTTTTGGTGGTATCACGAATACCAACAATTTCAATTTCTTCACCAACATTAATAATACCTGTCTCAATACGACCTGTTACAACCGTACCACGACCTGAAATTGAAAATATATCTTCAATAGGCATCAAAAATGGTTTATCAGTTTCACGCTCAGGCGTTGGGAAATAGCTGTCCATCTCATCCAACAATTTTTGTACTGCTGGAACTCCAATGTCAGAAGTATCACCTTCCAATGCTTTCAATGCCGAACCCATTACCAAGGGTGTGTCATCGCCAGGAAACTCATAGTCATTTAATAACTCACGAACTTCCATTTCAACCAACTCTAACAACTCTTCGTCATCAACTTGGTCACATTTGTTTAAGAAAACAACAATGTAAGGCACACCAACTTGACGTGCCAACAAAATGTGTTCACGTGTTTGTGGCATCGGACCATCAGCTGCAGACACAACCAATATGGCACCATCCATTTGTGCAGCACCAGTAATCATGTTTTTAACATAGTCAGCATGGCCCGGACAGTCAACGTGGGCATAGTGACGGTTGTCTGTTTCGTATTCTACGTGAGCAGTAGAAATTGTAATACCACGCTCTCTTTCTTCTGGCGCGTTATCAATTTGGTCATAATCTTTAAATGTACCACCCATCTTTTCAGCAGCAACTTTTGTGATCGCTGCAGTCAAGGTTGTTTTACCATGGTCAACGTGACCGATTGTGCCCACGTTTACATGGGGCTTGGTGCGTTCAAATTTTTCTTTTGACATAGTGTTGCTACTCCAAAAAATACAAGTAGTTAAAAAATTACAGTAGTGGTGCCCATAACTGGAGTCGAACCAGTGACCTCTTCCCTACCAAGAAAGTGCTCTACCGACTGAGCTATATGGGCGAAAACAATGGAGCGGGTGATGGGAATCGAACCCACGTATTTAGCTTGGAAGGCTAATGTTCTACCATTGAACTACACCCGCTCAACCCAGACCAATGCATTTAGCATTTGGCCAATATATAGTGGTGGAGGGAGGAGGATTCGAACCTCCGAAGTTAAAAACAGCAGATTTACAGTCTGCCCCCGTTGGCCGCTTGGGTATCCCTCCAACGAGCAAAGCACGGCATTTTCGTAGAATATCTACAGAATGTCAACATAAAAAATCAGTAATTTAACCAAATTTATATATGCATCTGAATCTCCGAGCAGGATGTGGATTATAGGCATTTTAAAACTAAAAACAATCTATTTTTTTCTCCATTTTAAAAACCTTCAAGTTGATATTTAAATCATCCATAGAATTTGTGTATTGGTATACCGTTATTAACAAGGTAAAATTGTGGCTGCATCTATAAAAAAACCACTCGCCAACTATGAAATCAATTGTATTTTTAATCATCGTAATCGTTTATGCGCAAGCACAAGGTAACGAACCAAACCCACGCATTAAAAGCATAACCTTATCACCACACTTAACTGAATTGGTCTATTCAGCTGGTGGCGCCAATACACTGGTTGGCGTTAGCAGTTACAGTAACTATCCTGAAATTGCATTGACCATTCCTGTTATTGGGGATGCTTTTAGACTGGACTTAGAACTGATTAAGACACTTGATCCCGACGTCATATTTTATTGGAAAAATGGAACAGCTAACCAAGTAGTAGAACAGTTGAACCGTCTTGATTTTAATCTACATGAAGTTTCTATTCATACACTCTCAGACATACCCAGAGCCATTCAAGATATTTCTCAGGTTTTAAATACCACGCCTACAGAACCCATTAATCACTTCCTGAATAAACTCAATAAAATAAAGAATAGACCGCATACACAACAATCTGCATTGATACAAATATCAAATCAACCCATCTACACAGTTAACGGCTCTCATTGGATGTCTGAAGCCATTGAGGCCTGCGGACTTCAAAATATTTTTGCCAATCTAGAAGCCGGTAGTGCTGCTGTAACGATGGAATCAATTATTTTCAAACAACCTCAAGTTATTATCAACTTAGACCAATCTAACACACTCAATCCATTATCGAAATGGAACAACATTCCTGCGATAAAAAATAATCACATCATCCATGTAAATGCAGATAAATTTTCACGTCCTACATTAAGAATTCTTGATGCAATTGAAACCATATGTGCACAACGGCCTTAAACACCAAACCACAGTTTAAGTAAGAACAGCCGATCCAACAATTTTAATGAACAAAAATAAGTTTCAATCTAAGTTGTTTTCTCCCAACATTTTAAGTTGATCGTCATACAAGGCACGAAGCAATATAGTGCCATTTTCATCAACCTTGAACTCACCATATTGGGCTGTTTCAAACAATTTTGCATCACCTTCTTGAAAGTAAAAAGCATTGGTAGCAAATTGAACCCTTTGATTTCTTACTCTAAATTGTAAAATGCATTGATTGGGCGAAACGTCTATTAACTCTTTTGTAATTGAACTGAAAGCTCCAATACCTTGATTATTGACATCTACAACAACATATGCATCTGTATTGTCACCAAAATCCCGATCCACCTTATTTTCATTAACATTCGACAAAAACCGTTGAATGTCTCCACCCAAAGCAAAACGCAACCGCATGTAATCACCTTGCATGATAGACCGGGGATCTACAGGAGCTAACTCCAACAAGACTGAAGGCCCATTTGTCAACAACTGCTCTTTTTGCCAAATGGCATGATTAACTCCAATAAAGCATAAGACCATGGTGACTCCTACAGCTGCTCTTTGCAAACGACCAGTAAAAGCACCCGAATCTGCTTGCATTAATTGAGCCTTTTCTTGACTCGTCTGATTGGTGACTTTAATAAGAAGCTTATACCCCAGTAACAAAACCAAACCAATCAGCATCAAAACAATCGACTTAAACAATAAAGTTTCATTCAGTGAATAGTAATACCAACTGACAAACCCAACCAATGAAAGACCACCCATTGCCATCAACAGAATTCGCTGTCTAGAAAAACCAAGCAACAAGACCAACAAAGCACTACTAACGCCGATTACAGGTAAAGCAGAAAACAGCAAAAGCACAGTTCCCAAAACCACCAGTTTGCCAGTAGTACTAGACAAGCTTATCCGCCGTTCTTTAATGATTCTGGCTACAAAGTATATTAAGATGACCGTGTTTAGCATTGCTGAAAACAAAGGTGCGTTTAACACCATCCAAGTCACTTCAGAATTTCGGTGATGAATAATGTCAAACAACCAGAATTGACCCTGAACATTAAGCTGTAGCAAGGCAATCGCCAAGGCATAGCCTACGGGCTCATAAAACGAACGCTCCACTTCCCATCCCGCTTTTTCTAACCAAATCCATACCAGTAAAGCAGCAATCAACGCACTGGCCAAACCAGAATAAACGACGTATTCAAAACCCCAAAATAAAGCAATAATGGCAAACCATGTACTTAAGAATCGATGCAAGTAGTTTTGCATCAAAAAAACCAAAATAATTTGATACAAACCAATCATTACCAGCCACTGTCGGTCTGCAAAACCAAAAAACTGTATTAACCCAAACGCAATGACAAACTGACCAGTTAAACTGAAAGCCAACACCATTTGCTCAAAAAAATCACTGTTACTCTTTGACTTAAAAAAAACATAAACAGATGTGTGAATCATCACCCCCATAACCATCATTGCCACGGGATACTCAAACAACCCACCCACACCAAAGCCCAAAAAACCAAGCATGAAAACAGCAGCAAGCCAACCAGCAAAACCCTGTAAAGCCCTAACGTACCAAAGATTAGATGATTCATCGTCTTCGCCCTTTGGCATATCTCCATCAACCAATCCTTTTATTTTTAATTGAGACCATAAAACTGAGTTGCTTATATTCATGCCATTTCTCCTTGTTTGAATACTTTATGGGTTTTCTTTATCCAGCTAATCGCAAAGGTGGACATCCCAATCAAACCGATTGACATTACTAACAATCCACCGGCATCAAAATCATCAAAAATCGTATCAGCCAATATAGACATTACAAAGAAAATAACCGCAGAAACCCATCCAGTTAACAACAACAAATCTTTTTCAACAAACCGATAATAGACAAAACCTATAGCCATACCAATCACATACAACAACAGGTTTAACATGTAATAATCATCGTTACCAAATATGGCCTGCCCCCCCAACACACCAAGAATATAGAAAACAGTTAAACCCAAAACTTGAGCCGCCCACCGGTGATTTAATTTGATGGATTCAAACAATTTGTTAGGTTCACCTGAGATGGTTTCCACCACAAGCAACAACAGGCCATTCAACAGCATAAACACCCACGGCCATTGGTGAGAGGAAAAAAGAAATCCAAAGACCCAATTATTCACTTGGATATACAACACCAATGAAGTATTAAGCAAACAAGCCAGAAGCACCCACAAAACTTCTGACCGACAAAAAACCACCAAAGGCACAATCAACAAAGCCCAAGTGGCAAACAATTGCCAGGGATCTGCGCCAGTTTGGTAAGTTTGTCCAAACAGTGCCAACAATGCTCCCAACACCAATATGCCAGCCAATAACACAGCTTGTCCTACCCATTCAGAAAAGTTCTTAAATAGGTACAGCAAAAAAATGCCTAACAACAAAACCTGTAGAATTACAAATTTAACTTCCCGACCCATGTCATTCCAGTTATAAGCAAAGAAGAAAACCACCCCAACTGCCAAAGAAAGCAAACCCAACAAAACCATTGTTTGCTTGATAAACTGGAGCCATGATTCAGCTTTTGGCCGTTCACCAGCCAATTCAAGTGATTTTTGTATATTTTTAGAGTCAATTAAACCGGACTTAATCCAGCCATAAATACGCTTGTTCATGAAGTGCTCTCGATTAATATTTGTGAGCTATATTAAGCTTAAACGAGTTCCCATAAAAGAAAATCAAAATAAAGCTTACATTTGGCCACATTGGTACTAAAAAATAACACCTCAGATCAACCCAAGTGTCAACAGGTCGCCGACATCAGCAGTTAACACACTCGAATCACACCAAGCAGAGTATTCAAACCACTCACTTGGGTATGTCGAGAGTCACTGGAAATAATTTTTTTAATGCATTTACTGTTTATTCCAACCCATAAGAAACGATTACTTTCAGGGCTTCATAACTAATTGCCCGATGGCATCAGATGAATCAAAACCATGGCGATAAATCAAATCATCACCAAATTCACAGCTGACAAACACATCATCAACATCATCACCGTTAAGGTTGCCTATGTTATTAGAAATCGCACACAACTGAATGGGATTGGTTGGC
>Ga0209344_10000445_pt1 | contig 73517 bp, 60 predicted proteins | sample Cruoilmetagenom6_FD_187293 | JGI IMG/M metagenome (GOLD analysis project Ga0209344, IMG submission 187293) | Oil polluted marine microbial communities from Coal Oil Point, Santa Barbara, California, USA - Santa Barbara Oil Seep Sample 6 (SPAdes)... | ecosystem: Environmental > Aquatic > Marine... | reverse complement strand
CTGGTCGACAATATCATGCCCGAATTCGACGGGGTGGAATTCACCCGCCGCCTCCGCCATAGCGAAGCCTATACGATGGTCCCCATTATCATGGTGACCTCCGACAGCGGCTCCGAAATCCGCCAGGAAGCGATTGCCGCCGGGGCCAGCGATTTCGTCACCAAGCCATTTGATACAACCGAATTGCAGGCCCGGATTTGCAATCTGCTGGCCTTGCGCGCGTCCCAGCGCCAGTTGATCGCGCAGACCCGTTCCCTGGAAGCCGAGGTGACCGCCGCCACTCAGGATCTCATCGCCCGCGAAGAGGAAATCATCTGGCGTCTGGCCCGGGCCATTGAATATCGCGATGGCGAGACCGGTGAGCACGTCTCACGGGTCGCCCTGATCAGCCGGATCATTGCCGAGGGGATCGGTCTTGATCCCGAGCATTGCCGCACCGTTTATCTGGCGGCGCCCCTGCATGATATCGGCAAGATCGGCGTGGCCGATGCCATTCTGAGCAAGCCGGGCCGTCTGGATCCCGCCGAAATTGAAGAGATGCGCACCCATGTGAATATCGGGGCGCGGATTCTCGAGAACGGCAGCTCGCGCGTTATTCGTGTGGCCGAGCTGATTGCCCAGAGCCATCATGAGCGGTGGGACGGGGCCGGTTACCCCGACCAGTTGTCGGGCACCGACATCCCTATCGAGGCGCGTATCGTGGCCATAGCCGATGTGTTCGATGCCCTCTGCTCCAAGCGGCCCTATAAAGAAGCATGGCCCCTCGAAAAGGCCCATGCCGAAATCACGAGTTTGCGCGGCGCTCATTTCGACCCGCAATGTGTGGATGCCTTTGAAGAGGGCTGGCCTGAAATCGAAGCCATCATGCAGCCCGGCAAAGCCGCCGCCTGAAACAACAGGCAGCCTTAGCCTCATGTCGTGCAGACGGCGCCGGTTATCCCGGCGCCGTTTTGCTTTTTTGCGCGCGCATTTCGGGGCTGCCTGACCGGCCCTGCCCGCGAACACAAGTGTCAAAAACAAACGGCTAAACCCGTTCCGTACCGAAACGGGCCGCCTTCAGGGCAATTTTATTAAACTTGATTCAGATGCTCTGTATATTTGTAAAATCGCATATATGCACTCCGGCCAATCACAACCCCCCGCATGATTGCCAGCACAAGAATAAATGCGGCAATGAGTCGCGTGCCCCGTTGCTCTGAAGATTCTGCCGCGCTGAATCGTCCCAAATATATATTTGGAAAGGACGGCCAAGAACTGAGTCTTATTTGAGCATTGCAAAAAACTGTTGACGGTAGACTCTGATTAAATCGTTGTTTTTGCTCAAAAATTCAGTAACCGACGGTTAATATATCCCGTATTACGATTAATGTAGGCAAACGGTATCGCTTGAATTCTTGAGCGGCTCACCTTGTTGGACATACATACGTTGCGAGATGTTTCCTCACCGGAACATCCTGCAGGGACAAAAGAAATAGTCATTGCCGGGGGGCGCTGATGACGATCGATAAAGTTCACACCATTCAGCTTGATGGCGACCAGAGCCTGCGCAATGCCGCAGACATTTGCGACATCCTGCATACCGCCATCGCAAACCATGACGCCATCAGTATCAACTGTTCGGCGCTGACCGGTATCGATGTCAGTATTTTGCAATTGCTGGTTTCCGCACACAAGACAGCCGGCGCTGCCGGCAAGTCCATCACCCTTGACGCCGCCGATAATGAAGTGCTGCGCGCAGCGCTGGTCGGGGCGGGTTTCATCGACACGACAGGCAAGGCCAAGGCTCCCGAAGGCGACTTCTGGACCGGCGCTGCCAGCAAATCAAAACGTGAGGCGGCATGACCAAGACGATCCTGACCATTGATGATTCAGCATCCATCCGCCAGATGGTTGCCATGACACTGACGGCCGCCGGCCACAATGTTGTCGAGGCCAGCGATGGCTCGCAAGGTTATGACAAGGCGATTTCCGAGACCATTCACGCGGTCATTACGGATCTCAACATGCCGGTAATGAACGGCATCGAGTTCATCCGCAAATTCCGTCAGCATCCCTCATCCAAGGGCATTCCCATCATCCTGCTGACCACCGAATCCGACGAGGCGCTGAAGCGCGAGGCTAAAGAAGCCGGCGCGACCGGCTGGATCGTGAAGCCGTTCAAGCAGGATCAATTGCTGTCGGTGATCAAGAAGGTCACGGGCGCATGACCTTCCCCGATCCCGCCGAGACCTTTCGCCAGGAAGCCCGCGAATTGCTCGAGCAGCTCGAACAGGGCCTGCTCGATCTCGAAAAAAGCCCCGACGATGATGATCTGGTCAATGCCGCTTTCCGCGCCTTGCACACTATCAAGGGGTCGGGCGCCATGTTCGGCTTTACCGATGTGGCGACCTTCGTGCACGAATTTGAAACCGCCTTCGACCGGGTGCGCAAGGGTGAAAGCCCCGCGACCCCGGAACTGATCACGGTTGCGCTCGACGCCAAGGACCATATCCACAAGCTGATCGAGGAGCCGGGCACCGATGTGGCCGGAGGCGACGCCATCGTCGAGGCGCTGCGCGCCATCGTCAATCCCGGCACCGATGCCTTTCCGCAATCGCCGCTGGCAGCTGAAGATATGGCAGAAGCCGCAGCCGAAAGCCCGGCTGCTGCCGGTCATTGGCGCATCCGCTTTCATCTGCCCGCCGATTGCATGGTCCACGGCACCAATCCGATGCTGTTGCTCGAAGAGATCGCTGAAATCGGCCCTGCGACCATTACCGTACTGACCGACAAGGTCCCTCTTCTCTCCGGTATCGATCCGGAAAATGCCTATCTGGGCTGGCAGATCGACATGGTGGCCGAAGACCCGCGTCCGGCCATTGACGACGTATTTCTGTTTCTCCGCGACGAGATGGAATTGAGTGTCGAGCCGCTCGAAGCTGCCGGCATGCCCGAGGCCGCACCTGTACCGGTCGCCGCAGAAGCGCCGGTTGCAGCCCCGGAGAAACAACCCGAAGCTGTCGCCAAACCGGCCCAAAAGCCTGCGCCGAAACCGGCAGCAACTCCCGTTGCCAAGGCAGAAAAAGCACCCGCTGCAGCTGGCGGCACCTCGCTGCGCGTCGCCGCCGAACGGCTTGACGAATTGATGGACCGTGTCGGCGAACTGGTTATCGCCCAGGCGCGCCTGTCCCAGATCGCCACCGATAGCCGCGATCCCAATCTCAAGACGATTTCCGAGGAACTCGAACGCCTGTCCTCGGGCCTGCGCGATACCACGATGGGTATTCGCATGGTCCCCATTGGCGGTCTGTTCAGCCGGTTCCGCCGCCTGATCCACGACCTGTCCCATGAGCTGGGCAAGGAAATCGAATTCGTCACCAATGGTGAGGACACGGAACTCGACAAGACCATGATCGAGCGTCTCGCCGATCCGCTGGTCCATTTGATCCGCAATTCCGTCGATCATGGCCTCGAAGACGCTGAAACCCGTATCAAGAACGGCAAGTCCGCCAAGGGTACGGTCCGGCTTGAAGCGGTCTATGCCGGGGCGGAAGTCGCCATTTCCGTCTCCGATGACGGTGCCGGTCTTGATGCCGTGCGGATCCGGGCCAAGGCCGAAGAGGCCGGTCTTTTGACCCCGGAATCCAAGATTTCCGACAATGATCTCAATTACATGATCTTTGCCCCGGGATTTTCCACGGCTGACGAGGTCACCTCTTTGTCGGGACGTGGGGTGGGCATGGATGTGGTCAAGCGCACCATTGACGGGCTGCGTGGCAGCATTGAATTGAGCACGGTACGCGGGGAGGGCACGACCGCTACCCTGCGCCTGCCGCTGACCCTTGCCATCATCGATGGCATGCTGATCCGTGTGGGCAAGGGGCGCTATACCATTCCGCTTTCCGCGGTTGAGGAATGCGTCGAGATGCCCGCGAGCCTTGCCAGCTCTTCACGCGGCCGCAATTTCCTCGATATCAGGGGCAGCCTCGTGCCGTTCCTGCGATTGGGCGACATGTTCGGCATCCCCGATGCGGCGGAGGCGCACCAGAAAGTGGTGATCGTCTCCAGCGGCGAAGGCCGGGTGGGCCTGGTGGTCGACCAGATCATCGGCAACAACCAGACGGTCATCAAACAGCTGTCCAAACTGCATTCCGGCGTCAAGTCATTCTCAGGCGCCACCATATTGGGCGACGGCACCGTCGCCCTGATCCTCGACACCGTCAGCCTCGTCAATATGGGGCAGACGCATGAGGACCGCAGCAAAACGGACGCAACAGGAAAAGCCGCATGAGCATAGCTGATTCCGGGCCGATGAAGGCCCTGACCCTGCGCTTGCAGGATGAAATTTTTGCGATTGAAGCCGAAAGCGTGCGCGAGATTCTCGATCTTGTGCCCGTCACCGAGGTGCCCAACGCCTCCCCGTTTGTCAACGGGCTGATCAATGTCAGGGGCACGGTCGTGCCTTTGGCAGACCTCAGGGTCATGTTCGGCATGGACCGGCCCGAGCCGGATGAAGATACCCGGATCATCGTCATCGAAATTGAAATCGACGGGGATCCGATCGTTGCCGGCATTCTGGCGGACAAGGTCTATAGCGTCACCGATCTGGAAAGGGCCTCCATTCAGGACGCCCCCCGTGTCGGCATGCGCTGGCGGCCCGAATTCGTCAGCGGAATCGGCAAGCACGACGGAGATTTTTTGATCATTCCCGATCTGGGACGGATTTTTGAGACACAGGGCGGCAGAAGCGCGCCTTCAGCAGAAGAAAGGGCTGCATAATGAGACTCACACTCAAGGTCAAACTGAGCGCGACCTTTGCCGTCATCGTAGCCATGTCGGCCGGTGGCATGTTCATGGCAATTCAGAATTTGGGGGCGCTGGACACAGCCTTCACCACGGCAATTAACAGCAATGTGGCACGGATCCAGCTCACCGATGATCTCAACGTGCGCACCCTGCGCGTGGCCCGGGATGAAAAAAGCCTGATTCTGGCCAGTGACATGATGTCCCAGAATAAATACATCGCGGCAATGGACACGGAAATCGAGCACATTCATGCCGATGTCGAGCAATTGCACGAAAAGTCTGACGAAACTGAAAAGGTGATGGTCGAGGAATTCGTCAAAGCCTACGACGAATACCTTGAGCAGAATGCGGAAGTGCGGCGGCTGGCCCTGGCCAATCGCGATGAAGAAGCCTTCTCGCTGGCAACCGGCCGGGCCGCGCAAGTGCGCCAGGTCTCGGTTGAGATTCTCGCCGAGATCACCGAGATGAACAATACGCAGTTGCATGACGCCGATGCAGCTAATGGCGCGCTCTACGAGACCAGCCGCATGCTGCTGATTGGCGTCCTGCTGGGTTCGGTCCTGATTGCAACGGCGGCGGCACTCTGGCTGGTGATCAGCATCAGCCGCTCGCTGACAAGTGCCCTTGATCTGGCCAATGCTGTTGCCAATGGCGATCTGACCAAGACCGCCAAGGTGACGAGCGATGATGAGATCAAGGATCTGATCGACGCCCTGAACCAGATGTCGGGCAAATTGCGTGAGATCGTCACCAAGGTCACCTCGGCGACCCGCAATGTCGCCTCGGGCAGCCAGGAACTCTCGGCCACCGCCGAACAGCTTTCCCAGGGCGCAACCGAACAGGCTTCCTCCACCGAGGAGGCATCTGCCTCCATGGAAGAAATGGCCTCGACCATCAAGCAGAGCGCCGACAATGCCACCCAGACTGAAAAGATCGCCCGGCAGTCTGCCGCCGATGCTCAGGCAAGCGGTGACGCGGTTGGCAAGGCTGTAAAGGCGATGCAGACCATTGCCGAAAAGATCCTGGTGGTGCAGGAAATCGCCCGCCAGACCGATCTGCTCGCTCTTAACGCCGCGGTGGAAGCCGCCCGTGCCGGCGAACATGGCCGCGGTTTCGCCGTGGTCGCCTCCGAAGTGCGCAAGCTTGCCGAACGCAGTCAGTCGGCTGCCACCGAAATCTCCGCCCTCTCGGACGACACCGTCAAGGCGGCCCAGTCTTCGGGCGAGATGCTGGCCAAGCTTGTGCCCGATATTCAGCGTACCGCGGAACTGGTCGAGGAAATCTCCGCCGGCAGCCGTGAGCAGAATGCCGGTGCGGCCCAGATCAATACGGCCATCCAGCAGCTCGACAAGGTCACCCAGCAAAATACCAGCGCCGCCGAGGAAATGTCGGCAACGTCGGAAGAGCTGGCCGGCCAGGCAGACGAGTTGCAATCCGCCATCGCTTACTTCCGGCTCGACGAAAGCCAGAGCGCCCGCATGGTAGCACCCGATTCCGTACGCAAGGCACCGCGGACGCAAAGCCAGAGCCGGACCGATGGTCTGCGTGAGGCCGTCATGTCCCACGCCCCGCATATGGGTTTGAAGAAAACCGCCCCCAAGCCGAAATCGGTCAGCGGTGGCGGCTTTGATCTCGACATGGACGATGATCAGGACGAGCTTGACGGCGAGTTCACCCGTCGCGGCGCCAACGGCTGATCGGGGGATAACATGGCCGACATTGTGCAATACGTCACCATAGGGGTCGCGAAGGAGCTCTTCGCCGCCCCTGTGGAGCGGGTCCAGGAAATCCTCGACATGCGCCCTGTGGCAAGGCTCCCCCAGGCACCGGCAAACCTTTTGGGCATGATCGATGTCCGGGGTGAGGGGATTCCGGTTTTCGACCTGCGCCTGACCCTGCAATTGCCCGAGGCCGAGGACACCGAGAACACCCGTATCGTGGTGCTCAATATCGAGTCCGAGGGACGCGAGATGCGCATGGGGTTGAGGGCCGACAGGGTGTTCGAGGTCACCTCGCTTGATGCCGATGATCTCGATCCGCCGCCAACTGTAAGTACGGGCTGGAAAGCCCGTTCCATTGCCGGAATCGGGCGGCGTAACGGGAATTTCGTTACCGTGCTCAATCTCGACAATCTTCTGGGGCCGGAGGTCAGTGCGGTCGAGGCCGCCTGACCCGGCAACCTGTCTGGTAAATTATTGGCGCGTGTGTTCGACGACGCCAGCATTGCGTGGAGTATCAATTGACAGCCCTTGCGTATCAATCTGTCACCCGGGGTGATGCCGAAGAGGATCACCTCACCCCCAAGGATTTTCAGCGGGTCTCCGCGCTTGTTGGCGCGCGGGTCGGCATCAAATTGCCGCCCACCAAGCGCATGATGGTCGAGGGGCGTTTGCGCAAGCGCATGCGCGATCTCGGCATCGACAGTTTCAAGGCCTATTGCGCCCGGCTGTTCGATGAAGAGGGCCAGGAGCGTGAAATCCCCCATCTCATCAATGCGGTGACCACCAACAAGACCGACTTTTTCCGTGAGCCGGAGCATTATGATTATCTGGAATCAGTCGCCATCCCTGAACTGATTGCGGCCCGGGGCGAACATATGCCCCTGCTCAAGATCTGGAGCGCGGCAAGTTCCAATGGTGCCGAGGCCTATACCGCCGCCATGGTGCTGGCCGATATGGCCGCTAATCGCGGCGATTTCAATTTCGCGGTTCTGGGCACGGATGTGTCCACCAAGGTGCTGGCGCAGGGGCGGCGGGCCGTCTATGGCGCCGAGCTTTTAGCCCCGGTACCCGCTACGAAAATGGCGCGCTATGTCATGCATGCGCGCAACCCCAATAGCCGGCCCGAGGTGCGCATGGCCCCGGAATTGCGGCGGCGGGTGCAGTTCTCCTATCTCAACCTGATGGAAACCACATATCAATTTGACCGGGATGTCGACGTGATCTTCTTGCGCAATGTGCTAATATATTTCGACAAGCAGGACCAGGAGGCGGTCATTGGCCGCCTGACCAGTCATCTGCGGGTTGGCGGCTATTTGATGCTCGGCCATTCCGAATCCATGATTGGCAGCGACTTCCCGCTGCGCCCGGTTGCGCCGGCGATTTTCCAGAAGATTTGAGGAACGGTAGTTTGACCGAACAGCGCCCTGCCGAGCCCCATCGCAAGATCAGTGTCCTGATCGTCGACGATTCGGCCTCGGTCCGTATCACCCTGGCCGAGATCCTGGGCAGCGATCCCGATATCGAGGTCATGCCCCCTGCAGCCGACGCCTATATCGCAGCGGAACGCATGCGCAAACAGGTGCCCGATGTCATCTTTCTCGACATCGAATTACCGCGCATGGACGGGCTGACCTTCTTGCGCAAGCTGATGGCCCAGCGCCCCATTCCGGTGGTGATCTGCTCCAGCCTGACCGAGGCCGGCTCCGACACGCTGATGCAGGCGCTCGAGGCGGGTGCTGTTGATGTGGTGACCAAGCCGCGGGTTGATACCGCCCAGTTCCTGCAGGATTCGCGCATGCGCATCTGCGACGCGGCCAAGGCGGCAGCCCATGCCAAATTCCGCGGCATGCACAAGCCGCCCCCGCCTGTCAGCGTTGAACCCAAACTGACAGCCGACGCGATTGTCCCGGCGGTCTCCGCGACCCGCGCCGCCTCCATGCGCGCAAAAATGCCGGTCACCGAACCGATCATTTGCATCGGCGCTTCCACCGGCGGCACCGAAGCCCTGCGCGTTGTGCTCGAGGGCCTGCCCGTGGACGTGCCCGGGATTGTCATCGTTCAGCACATGCCCGAAAAATTCACCAATGCCTTTGCCCGCCGCCTCAATAATTGCTGCGCGGTCGAGATCAAGGAAGCCCAGGATGGCGATGTGGTGCAGCCCGGGCGCGTCCTCATCGCGCCGGGCAATCAGCACATGGTGCTGCACCGGGCCGGCAGCCGCTATACCGTCAATGTTATCGAGGGTCCGCATGTGTCGCGCCACCGCCCGTCAGTCGATGTGCTGTTCCGCTCCGCCGCGCAGAATGCCGGGGCCAATGCTCTGGGCATATTGCTCACAGGCATGGGCGATGACGGTGCCAGAGGCTTGCTGGAAATGAAACAGGCCGGCAGTTTCACCATTGCCCAGGACGAGGAAACATCGGTCGTCTTCGGCATGCCCAAGGAAGCCATCCAGCGGGGCGCTGTCGCCAAGATATTGCCGCTGCAGCGGGTTGCCGGGGAAATTATCAGTCATGGCCGCATGGCGGCCGAACGGCAGGCGGCAGCACGATGACACAGACAAACGCCGCCCTTATTGATGAGGCCGTGATCGATGAGCCGGTAATTGATGCGCCGGTAATCGACGAAACCGCTATCGAAGACGCCGCACCGGCCTCAGCGCAAAAGGATATCACCGCCGATCTTGAGCGTATTGTGGGGGCCCTCGAGGTACCGCGCGATCGCATCGAGAGCGCTTTCGTTTCCGTTGGCGATCAATTGTCCAAATGTGCCAGCCTTCTGAGCCGTATCACCACGGTATTCGAAGCCCTGCCGCAGGATCTTGAAAGCCCTGAATTGCTTGAGGCGACCGAACGGCTGACAGCCGTCGCCCAGCGGGCCGAGGAGATCGCCCAAAGCTTTTCCGTTGAACAGGATGATCTGGAACGGCTTGTGGCCACGGTCAATGCGGCGCGCCAGCCGATTGCCGATTTGCGCAAGGTCATCCAGATGATCGGCATTGTCGCCATCAATGCGCGGGTCGTTGCCGCCGGCGTTGTCGGCAAGCTCGAGGATTTCGATGTCTTCACCACCGATATCGCCGACCTCTCGCGCAACGCGACCAATACAATCGTCAAATTTTCCGAAGTCTATCATTTGCTGTCGACCGACGTGCACAAGGCCGCCGAACAGCGGGCCAAATTCCAGGCCACCCATCAGGATTCCCTTGGGGCCGTGGCGACGCGATTGTCGAAAAACCTCGCCGAAGTAACCCGCCGCCGTGTGCAATCGGCTGAGGGCAGCAAGGAAACCAGCCGGGTGTCGCGCCAGATCAGCATGAGCGTTGGCACCACGGTCATGGCCATGCAGGTGGGGGATTCCACCCGCCAGCGCATCGAGCATGTCGAGGCGGGTTTCACCCTGCTGGCTGATCTGCTCAAGGGTCAACCGCCCGCCGATGTCACGCTTGAAGATGGCGACGATCAGGCCGTGTCCGGATTGATGGTGCAATTACAGGGTGCCCAATTGCAGGGCATTATCGACGAATTCGCCCATGAAGTGGCCGAGGCGGAACAGGCGCTGGGCAATCTCGCCGCCGACGCGAGAAGCGTCATCGCCACCAGCCGCGAAATCTACGGCCATGGGGCTGAACAGGATAATTCTGCGCTCAGCATTCTGAGCGCCGACATGCGTCAGGCCGCCATCGTGCTGCAAAATTGCGAGGCGGAACGCCAAAAGCTCGACCGTGTGGCCGTCGCCGTTGGCGCTACGGTGGAACAATTGCTCGGGCATGTGGAAGCGGTGCAGGAGATCGAGGGCAATATGCGTCTGGTGACGCTCAATGCCGCGGTCAAATGTGCCCAGCTCGGCCCCAGAGGCCGGGCGCTGGATGTGATTGCCCAGCAATTGCGCCAATTGACCGGCGACACCGTGACCTCGGCCAATGCGGCCATGACCGAATTGAAACAGGCCGCCACCCTCGCCAAGACCTTTACTGATAGCGCTACCGGCGAAGCCGCCGGCATGATTGGCCGGCTCGAGCAGGAGGCCATGGCGGCCATCGGTCTGTTCGAGACCGTCGACGGGCGCCTCAGGGACGCGCTGGGTGTGCTTGAAAGTGACGGCAATGCGGCAACGCGGATTCTGGCCGACGCCGTGCGTGGCTTTTCCGGCCACGGCGAAACCACGGAAACCCTTGCCGATATCAATATGCAGATTGCCGGTCTCGATCCTGAAGCGGATCCGGAGGCAGCCGGCATGGCAAGCGAACGGCCCGCTATTCAAACGATCATGCAATTGGTCCGCAAGGGCTACACCATGGATAGCGAACGCCGCATTCATGATGCGATTGCCGGAAGCCCAGCCGATGCCGCAGATGCTGAGGGCGCAGGCGATGACGCCGATGCCGAGGATGATGATATCTTCTTTTGATATCAAAAATTGATAGGCTCTAGTTGCCGTCAGCCTCGTGCATCAGCCGGGCAATATGGGCACCAAAGAACCAGGTTGGCGGAATGCCGAGCAGCAGGCCCCAGCCCGCAGCCTGCCATGGGGTGAGAATGGGCCAGCCCATCCAGCTGCCAATCAGCGAGGCAAAGAACAGATTGACCGCCGTCGCACCTGCGCCGAACGGGTAGAGTGCCGCAAAAAGCCCAAGTGACGGCCCGGGTCTCATCGCCGGCTGACCAGCAGATGCACCGCCACCAGCGCTAAAATCAGCGCGATCGAGGCGATCAGGAACCAGAACTCGGCCATGGCGGTCTGCGGTTGCGGGATCGGGCGTTCGAAACTTGCGGCCAGCACTGGCGCGGGGATGAGGGCGAGAAGAAGAACGAAAAAGCGCATGTCAGGGCTCCATTGTGAGGGTCTGGTAGATATCGGGCAAGGCCCGGGGCAGGCGATTAGGGTTTGGCAACAGGGTGAACCCGGCGCGGCCGAAAATGCGCGCGAACCAGTCCTGCCCGTCCGCGTCGACAATCACCCCATGCACCGATTGCCCCAGAACGCGCGCTTCGCGCACGGCCATACGGCTGTCTTCGATGCCATGCACCCCTTCATAATGATCGAGATCATTGGGTTTGCCATCGGTGATCACCAGCAGCAGCTTGCGGGTTGCGCCTTCCTTGCCCAGCTCCGCCGAGGCATGACGGATCGCGGCGCCCAGCCGTGTGTAATGGCCGGCCCGGAACCCGCCGATACGCGCGGTCACGATGGGGCGCATCGGTTCGGCAAAACTCTTGGCACGGGTTAAAAACACCCGGTCCCGCCGCAGGGAGGAAAAGCCCCAGATGGCCAGCCGGTCCCCGGCCGTATCAATGCCGGCACTCAAGGCCGCCAATGCCATGCGCGCGGTGTCGATAACTGAATGGTCTCCCACCGCCGCCTCGGTCGAGCGCGAGCAATCCATCAGGATCGCAACCGAGAGGTCCCGTGCCATCGGGCGGCTCGCCTGCCAGATCCGGTCACTGCCTTCGCGTCCTGCCGCCAGATCGCTTTGCGAGGCGATCAGCGCATCAAGATCCAGTTCATCGCCATCCAGTTGGCGCGGCAGCATCACCCGCCGGGGATGGAGTGGCGCGAACTGGCGGCGCACGCGGGCAACGAGGCGCGCGTCGGGGGTGAAGTGTTCGGCAGCAATGCCCTCGGCTTCCAGCACATTTGTGTGGTCGGGCATATGCGCGCCCGTCCGGTGGTTCCATTCAGGATAGGTGAAAATGCCCAAAAGACGGTCCTGATCGGCCTCCTGCGGCGACAAATCCAGCGACAGGCGCAGCCGGGTGGCCGCCCGTTTCCGGTTCGGCGAAAGCGTCAGGTAATCCTGATCCTCGGCAGCCTTGGCGGCATTGTCCTGATCGTCATCACCGACCATGCGGTTGATGTTGAGTGATTCCGCCCAGGACATGATCGATTCAAACCGGTGGACGATGAAACTGTCGCGGCGATCGGCCTGCTCGCGCGCCTCGCGCCGGCCCTCCTTGCGCGTGGGGATGCCAAGGGCGGGCTGTTGCGGTTCGGCGGCGTCGGGGGCGGCACCGCCACCGGTGATGCGTGAAGGCAGGCGCAACCAGACCGGCACCGGCGCATAGCGGCGATAGCGGCGTGGTGCCAGCGCGTGAAGATCATCTTCGACCAAGGCGAAGCCGCTCAATTGCTCGTCAATGATCCGCTCAATGGCGGCTTCGTAATGGGGCAGGCCGGTGCGGCGGCGCGTCTGGCGGATGTGCTGGCAGCAGGCGGCATAGGCGGGCCGCAAGCCGGGGCAGGCGGCATGGGCGCGCGCGGCGGCCAGAGCGATGGCCGCAATCTCGGCCCGGTCGGCCGCAAGCGGATTGTCTGTCCCCCCCGGCATCTCGACCATGGCGGCCAGGGCTGCAAGCCAGAGATAGGCGGAACGGTTCAAATCATGGGTGGGGAAAATATCCATCACCGGCGGCAGGCGCAGGCGCTCGCCATCAAAATCGGCGATATGGAGTTTTTCGCGCGGGGTGCCGATACGGCGGAACTGGCCGGGCCGGTGATCGGAAATGGTGATCGGGGCCGCAATGATTTCGGTGCCCGCCGGGCCCCCGAGGGCGTGAAACAGGGCGGCAATGCTCGGGCGCATCGTGGCAAAGTCTGCCGCGCGCCCGGCATCGCCTGTAGCTTCTTTGGTCCGGGTGACCATGTCGTGCCAGAGGTTGCCGACGGTCTCCTCGGGCTCCATCAAATCGAGCAGATGGATCATGGCCTCACCCGTAGACGCTGGCTGCCACATCGCGCAGCGCCTGCTGCACATCCGTCTCGTCGGAAAGCGGTGCGATGATGGCAGCTTCAATGGCCCGGTCGAGGCGCATGCCGCTGGCGATCATTTTCGCGGCATAGATCAGCAACCGGGTCGATACCCCTTCTTCGAGATCCATCCCCGAAAGCTGGCGGATATGGCCCGCCAGCCGCACGAGGGCGCCGGCACGGTCCACGTCCAGCCCGCTTTCGGCGGCGACGACCTTGATCTCGATCCCCGGCTCGGGAAACTCAAACCCGATCGAGATGAAGCGTTGCCGGGTGGAGGGTTTCAGCTTTTTGAGGATATTCTGATAGCCCGGATTATAGCTGGCAACGACCATGAAACTCTTCGGGGCAGCCAAGTCCTCGCCCGTCCGGTCGATGATCAGCCGACGCCGGTCATCGGTCAGCGGATGCAGCACGACGGTCACGTCCTTGCGTGCCTCCACCACCTCGTCGAGATAGCAGATACCGCCCTCGCGCACGGCCCGCGTCAGCGGACCATCCACCCAGACCGTCTCGCCACCTTTCAGCAGATATCGCCCGATCAGGTCTGCCGCCGACAGATCGTCATGACAGGCAACAGTATGCAGCGGCAGCCCCAGCCGGGCCGCCATGTGTTCAACGAACCGGGTCTTGCCGCAGCCGGTCGGCCCCTTCAAAAGAAGGGGCAAACCATTGGCGTGGGCCATTTCGAACACATCGCATTCGTCGGCGACGGGCTGGTAAAATGGCAGGCCGGGTTTCACATGCCGGTTCATGCTTCACTCTGCCCGAAGGCCACAGCGTCCGGTTTCACCCCTTCGCGGCGCACCACCAGCATCGAGTAGATGAACAAAAGCGCGCCCAGCACCACGGCCACACCCGCGCCAAAGCGCATCACATAGAAGAAGCCGAGCTGGTCCTGCACATCCATGTAGTATTCGCCGAGGACCCGCTGCATATGCGTCTGGATCGTGCCGGCAAAGGTCAGCGTGAAGGTCATGAAGGCCATGCCGCCGGTCATCAGCCAGAACGAGGCCATGCTCAGCACCTGATTATAGGGCGCGCGGCCCCGCAATACCGGCATCGCATAGGTGAACATGGCGAGGTTCAGCGCCACATAGGCACCATAAAAGGCCAGATGCCCGTGCGCTGCCGTGATCTGGGTGCCGTGGGTATAGTAATTCACCCCGTGCAGCGAATGCAGGAAACCCCAGACACCGGCACCGAAAAACGCGACGGTGGATGACCCGAGCGACCACAACAGTGCCGCCTTGTTCGGGTGGTTGCGGCGGCCCTTCCAGACCATGAGAAAGGCAAAGCTCATCATCGCAAAGAACGGGGCAACCTCAAAGATCGAGAAGATCGAGCCGATCCACTGCCAATAGGCCGGGGTGCCGATCCAGTAGAAATGGTGCCCGGTTCCCAAAATCCCCGAGAACAGCGCCGTGGCGACGATGACATAAAGCCATTTCTCGATCACCTCGCGGTCAACACCGGTGAGCTTGAGCATCAGGAACCCAAGGATTGCGGCCATGACCAGCTCCCAAGTCGCCTCAACCCAGAGGTGCACCACGAACCACCAGTACATTTTGTCGAGGCTGAGATTGTCGGGATTGATGAAGGCAAAAACCCATAGCAGCGACAGCATCCAGAGCCCCATCAAAAGGATATTGGTAATGGCGGTCTTGCGGCCGGCCAGAACGGTCATCGAGATGTTGATGAGGAAGATCACCGCGGCAACGAGAATGCCGAATTTCACCCAGAGCGGCTGTTCGAGAAATTCCCGCCCGCCATGAATGCCCACGAGATAGGAGGCGACCGCACCCAGCGTGCCGATAACCAGAATGGCCAGCTGCAAATAGGCCAGCTTGACCGAAAAGATCTCGCGTTCGCTTTCCTCGGGCACCAGATAATAGGCCGCCCCGAAAAACCCCAGCAGCAGCCAGACGATCAGGGCATTGGTATGTATCATGCGAACGACATTGAACGGCACCAGAACTGACAATGTATTGGGGGAAATATAGATCCAGCCGGCGAGCAAGCCGCCCAGAACCTGGATGGCGAACAAGGCCATGGCCGCGAGGAAATAGGCGTAGGCCACCTTTTGTGATTGGTACTTCATGATGTATCTCTCTTAACCCGCGTCGTTTGGCGGCCAGTTCTGGGTATGGGTCTGATCGGCCCAGCGGAGGAATTCGGCGAGCCCGCGCATCTCCTCCTCGGTGATCTCGAAATGCGGCATCTGGCGGCGGCCTTCGATGCCTGAGGGCTGCGCGCCCATCCAGCCATTGAGAATTTCATAGGCACCCTCGGCATCTTCAGCTACGCCCCAGCGGGTCATCACATTGCCCAGTTCCGGCGCGAAATAAGCGCCCTCACCATGCAGTGTGTGGCAGTTGATGCAGGAATGGCGCTCCCAGACATGCTTGCCGAGCACCACCTCTTCGGTGAGCGGCATGCCCGCAGTGGATATCTTGGTTATGTATTGATGACTCTGCACAGTCAGGGCGACGAACACGACGACGAAGAAGATGGATCCCCCGTAGAACACATTCCTGGCCCGCGATTTGGTGAGTATTTCCGACATGTCGCGTCCCGGTTCCAGTTTCCGATGATCCATGAATATCGGGGTCAGGACGCGCGCTTGTTGCGCAAACGCAAACAGGCGGAAGAAAGGTGTATATTAGATACATCTTTTGTTGCAGGATTCAGCCGCCATGCTAGTTGAGGCCGAAAACCCACATGTCACTGACGCTCATGCCTTTGCGTTCCCTGTTGCGCCTTCATCGCCGCCGCCGTCCGGATGTTCCCGTTGGGCGGCCCATATGAGCAGTGCGTCCAGAGCGGGACACAGGGCCTGACCCCAGTCCGTCAGGCCATATTCGACTTTTGGCGGCACCTGATGGTGAACGATACGGCGCACAATCGCGTCCTTCTCCATCTGGCGAAGCTGCTGGATCAGCATTTTCTGTGAGATTGCCGGGATGGCGCGTTCGAGCTCGGAAAAGCGCAAGACATTCCCCCCAAACAGATGGAACAGGATCACCAGCTTCCAGCGTCCTTCCAGCAGCTTGAGTGCTTTCTCAACGCCTTCAGCGGCTGTTTCTTTCGTATATGGAGTGGACATACTTTTTGGTAAGTACCTTACTTTTTTGTCGGTTCTTGCATTTTTGGCAAGTTAAGCCATTTTCGAGTGCAGGACAAGTTCAACCCGGAGATCGATCATGCCTCTTTCACTGCCCAAGCCCATAGCCGACTACTTCGCCGCAGACGCGACGAATGGTGCGGCGGTCGCGAAATACTTCACCGCCAATGCCGTCGTGATCGACGAAAAGCAAACGCACCGGGGACGCGAAGCGATCGCGCGCTGGAGGACTGAGGCGTCAACAAAATATGACTATGTGAGCAAACCCGTGGCCATTGATGACCAGGGCGAAAGGATCGTCGTCACCGCAAATCTTACCGGAAATTTTCCGGGAAGCCCGTTGGACCTTCGTTACGCTTTCACTCTTGCAGGAAACGAAATCGCGCGCCTGGAGATTGCCCTGTGAGCTTCGATCTTGGTCTGGATGGAATGCGTGCCTTGGTGACGGGCGGCACCAAGGGTGTGGGTGCGGCGGTCGTTCAGGCTTTGGTGGACGCGGGCGCGAGCGTTGTGACGACCGCCAGGACCGTACCCGAGAATAGACCGGCGAAAATCCATTACATCGCCGCCAACCTCATGACCGGGCAGGGGTGTGCCAACGTCGCTAAGGAGGTGCTGGGCAAGTTCGGCGGTATCGACATCATCGTCAATGTGCTGGGCGGCTCGAGCGCGCCGGCAGGTGGGTTCGCCGCATTGAGCGATGCAGAATGGCAGAAGGAGATCGATCACAATCTCATGCCGGCGGTTCGGCTTGATCGGGCGCTGCTGCCCGCAATGATCGCGCAAGGATCGGGGGTCATCATCCATGTGACGTCGATCCAGCATGAACTGCCCCTGCCGGAATCGACAACGGCCTATGCGGCCGCGAAGGCAGCGTTATCCACATACAGCAAGAGCCTCTCAAAGGAAGTGACTCCCAAAGGGATCAGGGTGGTCCGCGTGTCGCCGGGCTGGATTGAGACCGATGCCGCCGTGATGCTTGCAGAGCGGCTCGCCAGTGAGGCCGGCACCGATTATGAGGGTGGAAAGCAGATCATCATGAATTCTCTCGGCGGGATTCCACTCGGCCGGCCCGCGAAACCCGGCGAGGTGGCCGATCTGATAACCTTCCTGGCCTCCCCGCGCGCCGCGGCCATAACCGGTACCGAATATGTTATCGACGGCGGGACCGTTCCCACCGCTTGAGACCTCGGGACGCGGTGGCGGCCAACTTGCCCTATGGCCATATCAACGGGATGCGGGCACCTGCCGGCATGCCGGTCGATCTGACCGGTGAGGCGCGTCACACACCAAGCGCTGCTCGGATGTTTCCCAATTCATTGTCGGGATGTTTGCATTACGCAGTGGAGCAGAGATACCCAACTGCGAGGCGCGGCACCTTGTCGAAAGGATTTTGGATTTGGCATGAGGTATTACATCGCGCGTTCAAGTGTGGCCTAGCTTATATGTCCACACTTGAACGAATAGCTTGGTGCACCCGACACGATTCGAACGTGTGACCTCTGCCTTCGGAGGGCAGCGCTCTATCCAGCTGAGCTACGGGTGCTTAGCCAATTTCATGCTTATGGCCCAGCAAGGCGTTTGCTGCAAGAGGGAAGGCGCATATCTTATTCTGCCAGCACACGTTCGAAGCGTATCGGGTGCAGCGATGGTATGCCAGCGGCCAAGGCAATACTTGATCCGTTAGCATAACTCTTCGACATCATCCGAAGCTCGGAGTGGCGCAATTGTCCGAAACAGCTTTTTGAGCGCCTCGGACCGTCCTCATTGTGCGGGAGCCGCAGGCAATCCAGTCGTTCTCCGAACTCTTGAATTCTCTCGAGGGGAGTAACAGAGGCAGTGTTTCATTTTATCTGATCGAATGCACTGGGGTTCTTAGAAGCAGTTTTTAGCAGGAATGAACATCAGAAATTCTTGCCTTCGACCAACTGGAAGTCCAGCCTCTGCCTGACAAGAGAATCCATCCGGCGGCGGCGGTGACCGGACGCAATTCTCAAGACGAGCGCGATTGCGGCAACTCCTCCGCAGGCGATTACAAACCATGGAAGCACGCGTCCTGTTTTTCGTGCCAGTCCGGTCAACATGTGCGTGCGCGACTTTAAGCTTTGGTCGGGCAATGCATAACCTTGAGCCTCAACCCAATCGACCATCAGTTTAGCTCTTTGCTTGTGAACGTATCCGCGAAGAATATCAGGCTGAGTAATGTAGCTCAGCATCTGGCTCGCATCGGCAGGACGGTCCTCAAGGTAAGCAATTTGCGCTAAAATATACGCTGCCACAGAGCTGTTGATTTGCGGAAGCGCAGGCGCGGCAGTTGCGGCGAGCAAAGCTGCCGTGCCCTTCGGCGGCGTGAGACGCGTGCGAACGCGCGGGAAGGCCGGCAAACTAGGATCGGGTTGCATTGACCGAATTGCGCCCTTTGGCTGTAAGGTTCGCATTGCCGTTTGCCCGCCAGCTTTCGCGCTTTCTTTCAGATGCACACGAAGCTGGGGACTGATGCTGGATGCCGCAACTTCATGGTTTGATGATCTGATTGGGACGAAAGGTTGAATCTGGGCCATGGCGACTAGGACCAATAGCGCTGCCAAAATAGGTCGCGAATGCTTTCGCGAAAAGACGAGTGAAATGAGCAGCAATCCGCCCAAACTAAATGGAAACATCATGTCCCAAATAAAACCAAGGTCAAGGCCACCATCGGATTGGTCAACCAGACCCAGAGTTGCACCAACCAAACCAACACGAGCAAACGCAGTGTTTGTCTCGGGGCTTGGCAGCCAAAATGCATAGGATCCGTAAAGGCAGACAAGCGCCAATCCGCCGAAGGTTAGCGCAACGACGCTGTAGATTTTTGTGCGTTGAGAAATTTCCGCAATGAGGGCACCGCCGTCAATTGCGGCAAGCGACTGAATATTTTCTCTAGGTGCGCTGAACCCCAACCCGCTCACTTGAGATGGTTGATATGATTCTGCACGCTGCTGGTCCAACCTGTTCTGCGCATCACCAATACGCGCGACGCGTCGTTGAATGCGCGAACTGATGATATCGGCAAACGGACCGATCAAACCGAGGGCCGTGCCAATCACGATAACGAGTGAGGCGATGACTGAGTGTGTATTGTAGCGCGCCGAGAGTTGCGCCTGCGCGGAATTGCCAAATGCTCCCGAAGCAATCGCGTGGGCGCGAATCACAGCGAACCGGCGCGCGTTGAACGGCGAGTGCGCAAAGCCATGACTCTCCGCGATATCCAACTGCCCTGTAGCAGCGTCCAATTCTCCGCGAAGCGCGAACTCTTGCGCGGCGACATAGGCATGCCCGGCTTTTTCCTCAGGATTCGCGACCATCCCCAGAAGCGTAGAAATCCTGACCAGATCCTTTTGCCCGTAGCCACGCTGTTCAATTGCGGGTTTGCCTTCATTTCTGATCAGGTCAGCAAACTCCACCGAACGATATCTCTCGCTTGGGATATCTTGCTCACCGAGCATGGCGTCAATTGTTGTGCTCATCGTCGAGATAATCGGCCCACCAAATAAATAGGCCGCCGGCACCAGAACAAGAATGGCGTATCGCGGCAGAGGAAGCGTGCGGCCCAGCAGAATAAAACCAAAAATACTCAGGAGGGCAGGACGAACCGGAAAATAGAAGCCGATCAAGGTCCAAGGGAAAAGGAGAAATGCGAAGAAAAGTCCAGTCAACATCCAGCGGCGGCGAATAATCGCAGCAAGCCCCATCAGTAGGATCACGGGTATGACCGTGTTTTTCAAACTGATGGGCGCCAAGTCGGTCAGCACACGGACAGTGCTCATCTTCGGATCAGTGAAATCAAACGCAGCGGCCAAGCCTTCTGGAATATAGATGCGTCCGCCAAGCCCCTGCAGGTTCGCAGGATTGTCCGGCCAGAACAAAACGGCTGCAAACGCCAGCATAATTCCGGCAAATGCAATCAGTTCACCAGTCAGCAATACGCGCAAAGAGAACGTATTGAGTCTGCCCACCGCCGGATCGTCTGCTGATGCGGCATTGAAAGTCGCGTTGTCGACAGGCCCAGCGAAGCTTTTGCGCCCACCGAAAATGCGCAGCTTAGGCATCGGAAGCGCCGATTGCTTTGACCTCGTCAGACATTTCCATACGCAGACGCTCCAGCTCAAACATGGCCTCAGCCCGATGGGCGGCGCCTTGTTTATGGGTGTCGCGCACATCGGAAAGTGTGAGCAGTATTTTGTCGTGAACGTCACGCAAAGTATCAATATCAACAACAAGTCGCTGGTTTGCCTGCGCAGTTGCTACCGAGTTCTGGTGCAATAATTCGGCATTGCGCCGCATCATGCTATTGGTGGCATCATCAATGGTGTTGGCGAGTTCAACCGCATTTTTTTGTTCATCAAGGGTCAGTGCCAGCATGAAAGCGCGTTTCCAGGCGGGTAAAGTGAGCTGCTGGATTGTTTTGAATTTGTCGACCAGCAGTAAGTTGTTCGACTGTATGATGCGCACCATTGGCAGCATTTGCATGGCGGTATGCTGCAGCATACGAAGGTCGTCAGCGCGCTTGGAGAGTTGATTGCGGCTTGACTCAAGAAGGGCAATTTTCTCTGCAGAATCAAGATCGTTCTTTGACCTATTGGGTGCCGTGATTTCAGTTTCAATATCGCCAAGGCGCATATCTATCGCGCTGATGTGCTGGCCCAATAATGTGTGTTCTTCCCGAACGCCCTCATACATGGTTTGATAGTCATGATTGCGGCGGCTCAAAAGGTCGGCTGTGGATTCAACTTGAGAAACCAGTTTCTCGACTTGGGTTTTCACAGATTCGAACCGGGCAATCGCCTTCTCCTTCGACTGGGAAAACCGCTTCAGCAACCCCCCGATAACCGGCGTGCGTGCCAAAGTATTGTCCAGCGATCCAAGATCAAAACTTTGGGCGGCGAGCACGATTTGATTGAGCTGCGCCCCGGTTTCGTCGAGGTCAGCTGATCGCGTATTGCTGAGTATCTGATCTGTATATTGCGCAGTGCGCGCGGCCAGTTCGCTACCAAATTTCTGGATTGAAAGCGGCGAATAGAAATCGATCGTTGAAGCGAGGCGTGCCACTTCGGGTTCAACCAGTCCTGAGGTTGCACAGTCATAATCATCACTATGTAACTCGCCTGCTATAGCGTGGCCCTTTGTCATGCGACATCTTTCTGTTTCAAATAATTAATGAGCTGATTATGTGTTTGGATAAATTCGTGTGCTGCCTGGCGTTGCGGACGTCCGATGGATGCATGGGCAAATGCGAGAGTGTTACGCTGCCACAGTGGCAACAGCAGAGTTTCGACATCGGTGACGCGGTCTAGAAGGCCCTGAAGAACATTTTCGGCAAGAGCAAGTTGCTGCACCGTCAGCATGTTGGCTGCGTGCATGGCCATCATGCTGGAGAGACGCCGCTCGAAGCGGCCGATGACGAATTCGTCTGCATCATGCGGGGTATTGAGTAGCGCCTTGGCCTCAAAGATGACGTGTTCAAGCCGCGTTTGTTCTATTTCAATGTCGGCGAGCGCTTGCTTTAGCAGGATAGATACGCTCTGCCCGTTCTGCGCAGCTTGGCGCAGCAGCGAAACGGATTTCATGACTTTCTGGCCAGCGAGTTCGAATTCAAGCCGCGCTTCCACATCCGCACCGGTGAGGCGGGATAATGGGCCTTGCTTGGAAAGCAGCTTGCGGTGATCCATTTTTTGAAGAAGCGCAACCATCGCTTCGATCCGTATTCGCACATCATGCACGGGAGCGGTGCGCAAAAGGTCTATGTCCAGAGCTGAACTCTGGGCAGCATTATCTAATGCCAACACAGCACTTTCATCAAGCACGCTTGGCAGTGCGTGGTTGGCTTCCGGCTCTGCGGCGTTCTCCATTTCCCCGAATGCTGGTTGCATCGGCAAGCTCCCTTCGGACAATGGGCCCATCTCCCAATATCGGAGTCGCGCAAGACCTCAATCGAGCTTGATAGTTGACTTAAAATGTAAAGTTTTGATTTATTTGGGCTGCACACTAAGGCAGTAAATTTGAATTATACTAAACAGTCACGCCATGAGCAGATTGTGAATTTTGTGTTCATTCAATCTTCGGGCTTTACGCGATGCTGCCATTCTATATTCACGGGTCATTCTCTTCACGAAGTGACCGCTGGATGCATCCTCGGTGGTCAAGCAGCACGGCAGCAGGACCGGCCACACCCGATTGCGACCCTATTCCGGTCATCCTGAGGCCTGCCCGTAACCGCTGAGCCATAGCCGGCTTTCCGGCGGCCGCCTTCTTTCCGTCATCCTGTATAAAACTTGTGGCCAATTAACAGGATTTAAATATTTCTGCCAATAGGTTCAGTTACTTCTCGATATTGGTCAGCAGTTTTTGAGCATTGGTTCTTCATAGCGGGTTTTAAAAAAATCCTCGGGCTACAGGGTGTTTAACACCCTTGGCGCGGCACAAACCGGCACCACAATTTTTCCTAAAGAGGCGGAAATGAACAAGCAAACTTCTGATGATATGTCGCAAAAAGGTCATAGATTTGGATCAATGACGTTTCAGATGGTCGTCATTGGCGTCTGTGCCGTGGTGCTGGCCATCGGGCTTGGCGTGACCGCTTCAAGCGTTTTCGTTTCCGGGGAATTCAAGCAGACCAGCGCCAAGCGGGATGTGCTGACAGCAGCGCTCCGGGCCGAGGCGACCGCACAGCTGATGCATGATTCGTTGCGCGGCGTGGTGTTTCGCGGCCTTTACAGCGGCCTGATCTACGATAGCGAGATGGCGACCGAGGCGGCCGACGAACTGGTCAGTTATAGCGCCACCTTCACCGAAGCCCTGGCGGCCGAAAGGGCGCTGGATCTGCCCGACGATATTCGCGCCCGCATCGATGCCGTCGAAGGCCCGCTCGAGGAATACACAACCAATGCCAAGGCCATTGCGGCCCTCGTCTCGGCCGAACGGCTCGATGAGGCCATGGCCGCGCTGCCTGCTTTCAACAAAGCCTATAATGACATGAAACAGCCGATGGCCGAAATTGCCGACGCCATCGAAGCCAATAGCCACCAATTGGGCACGGCCGCGCGCACCAATGCGCGCATCGCCGATATCACCAATTGGGTAGGTGGCATCGCGGTCTGCCTTTTGGCCGGCACCCTGTTGCTGCTCAGCCGGCGCTTTGTCGTCAGGCCCTTGAGCGAGATGACCGAAGGTCTGCGCAAGCTCTCCGCCGGTGATCTCGATGTTGTCGTCGAGACCCGTCAGAAAATTGCCGAGCTCGGTGCCCTGGCACAAGTGCTTGGCGTGTTCCGTACCGCCCTGCGCGAGCGGGAACAATTGCAATCGACAAGCGAAGAGAATGCAAGGGATGTGGCAGCACGTGCCGATAACACCCAGCGGCTCAATAGCGCCATTGCCGAGGTTGTGGATGCGGCCATTGCTGGTGATTTCACCCGGCGGATCGAGGCGCGCTTCCCCGATGCAGATCTGAACACCCTGGCCGCCAGCGTCAACAATCTGGTTGAAACCGTCGACCGGGGCGTCAGCGAAACCGGCGTGGTGCTCTCGGCGCTTGCCGATACCGACCTGACCACAAGGGTGCGGGGCGATTATCACGGGGCCTTCCTCAAGCTGAAAACCGATACCAATGCCGTGGCCGATAAATTGACCGACATTATCGGCCAGCTGCGCGCCACTTCGCGCGGCGTGAAGGCGGCAACGGGCGAAATTCTCGCCGGTGCCAATGATCTGAGCGAGCGCACCACCAAACAGGCGGCCACCATCGAGGAAACCTCGGCGGCCATGGAGCAATTGGCGCAAACCGTGATCGAGAGCGCTAAAAAGGCCGGCGATGCTGCCGCCAAGTCCCAGGCCGTCTCGCAAACCGCCGCGGATAGCGGCGATGTCATGGTTCAGGCCAATAGCGCCATGGAGCGGATCACCTCCTCCTCCGAGAAAATCTCCAATATTATCGGCATGATCGATGACATTGCCTTCCAGACCAATCTTCTGGCGCTCAACGCCTCGGTCGAGGCGGCGCGGGCCGGCGAGGCAGGCAAGGGCTTTGCCGTTGTCGCGGTCGAGGTCAGACGGTTGGCCCAGTCCGCCGCCGAAGCCTCCTCGGAAGTCAAGGTGCTGATCGAGCAGAGCGCCCGCGAAGTCAGCGGCGGCTCGAAACTGGTGGCGGAAGCCTCGGAAAAGCTGGCCGGCATGCTGGCGGCGATCCGGGAAAACTCGACGCTGATGGAAGCTATTGCCCATGAAAGCCGCGAACAGGCGGCCTCGATCGAAGAGGTCAATGCCTCGGTGCGCCAGATGGACGAGATGACCCAGCATAATGCGGCGCTGGTGGAAGAAACCAATGCCGCCATCGAGCAGACCGAAACCCGCGCCTCCGAACTCGACCGGATTGTGGATGTGTTCCGCCTGGAGGATGGCGGTCATCACCACGTGCCGCAGGAGACGCAGCGCCCGGCGCCCGCCAGCGGCATCAAGGCCCTGCAGAACAAGGTGGCCAGCGCCGCCGAAGCTTTTCTCAGCACCGGCAATGCCGCTATGAAAAAGGACTGGAACGAATTCTAGCAGCAGCCTGCCGGTTATGGGCCCCAGCCATTGGCTGGGGTGGCCAATGCGGCGTCATAGGCTGGCGTCATGGGCTGCGGGATATGACTGCAAATTGCCGCGATTTTGCAGTGTAGATAATCCTTGTTGCGCGTGTAGTTAGCAGCGCAAAAGCCGGGTGGCCAGCCAGCCATGCGGGCAAGCAAGTGTTAACCATCGCAAAAACTTCCCGGCCCGATTCTGTAAAAACGCCCAAATTTAGCTGTTCATAAAGAGAATAAACATTCGACTATGCTGGAGTGTTGCTGCGGCGGTTGAAGGAAATACTTTATGGAACGCAGATATGCAGCCGACTTGTCGGCGCTGCAGAACAAGATTCTGGAGGCTGTGGCCACCGGCGAACCTTTGGCAAAGGTTGCCGACACCTTGTGCCGCGGTGCAGAAAAACTTGCGCCCAATGCCATTTGCACCATCACCGCCATTGATGCCGACGGGCTGATCCACCCGGTGGCGGGTCCCAGCCTGCCCCAATCCTATGCCGATGCCCTTGATGGCTTGCCCATCGGGCCCGAAGTCGGATCGTGCGGCACGGCGGCCTATTTCGGGCTACCGGTCGAGGTAACCGATATTGCCAATGATTATCGCTGGAAAAATTATCTCGGTCTTGCCACCCCGCTGGGGCTGAAGGCCTGCTGGTCCAGTCCGATCAAATCGCCCGAGGGGCAGGTGGTTGGCACGTTTGCATTTTACTACCGCGAAATTGGCGGGCCGAGCGATATGGAGCGTCAGCTCGTCGCCACCTGTGTGCATCTGTGCTGCATTGCCATGGAACGGGCCGAAGTCAGCCGCCGTCTGCATTTTCTCGCCTATAATGATCAACTGACCGGCCTGTCCAACCGCTACGCCTTTGTTGAAATGATCGGGCGCAACATGACGCTGCCGGCCCGTGCCTTCGGGCTGTTGCTGGCCGACATCGACAATCTCAAACAGGTCAATGACAGCATGGGCCATTTGGTCGGCGATGGCCTGATCCGTGAAACCGGCCGGCGGCTGGCCAGTGCCACCGGGGATGTTACGGTTTATCGCCTCGGCGGCGATGAGTTTGCCCTCATTTATGAAAACTGCGCCGATGCCGAAAGCCTGGCCCGGCATGCCGACCAGCTCCTTAGCCGGATGGAGCCGTCCTTTCTGTGCGAGGGCAATACGCTCATTCCGCAGATCAGCATTGGCGGCGTGCTCTCTACCAGCGATGGCAAGAGCGCTGAAGATATGCGCCGCAATGTTGGCCTCGCCCTTTCGCACGCCAAGCAAACTGCCCGGGGCCATTACATTCACTTCAAGCCGGATCTGCATACCTCAATCGAGTGCCGCACCGAACAGATCAGGCTGCTCGATCAGGCGCTGGACGAGAACCGGGTTTTTGCCCATTTCCAGCCGGTCATCTGCATGCGTACCGCCAGGATCGTCGGGGCCGAGGCTTTGGCGCGGATCAGGACGCCAGAGGGGCAAATCGTCAGCGCCGGGGCCTTTGCCATGGGCCTGACCGATTCAAAAAATGCCTATCGGCTGACCTCCTGCATGCTGGAACAGATTGCGGTCGCCATGCGCGGCTGGATGGATGAGGGTATTGAATTACGCCATGTGGCGCTCAACCTCTCCACCGTCGATTTCCAGCGCGGCAATCTCGAAGAGCGGCTGCGCACAGCCTTCGACGCCGTCAATGTGCCGCTGCATTATCTGCAGCTCGAAGTCACTGAATCCGTGCTGATGGACCAACACGTGGTCGATGTGGTCGCCCGCCTGCGCAACAAGGGCCTGCAGGTCGCCCTTGATGATTTTGGCACCGGCTTTGCCTCGCTCAGTCACCTCAAGGATTTTCCGCTCGATTACATCAAGATCGACAAGTCATTTGTCGATAGCCTGCTGTCAGACAATGCCTGCGCCGCGATCGTCGAGGCCCTGATCACCATGGCGCGCAGAATGGAAATCGGCATTATCGCCGAGGGTATTGAAACGGCTGAACAGGCCGCGCGGCTGCTCGAAATCGGTTGTCCGCTGGCCCAGGGCTATCATTTTGCCCGCCCTACAGATGCCAAAACCGTCAGCGCCCTGTTCCGCGCCCTGGATGGCAAGCTGGCACCGGTCATTGCCAGCAAAAACCGCAACACGGCCTGAACGCCTCAACGCCCGCCGAATTTTTCCTGCCAGCTCGGCAAAAGGTCACCGGGGGCAGGGCTTGAGAGATAGATCGCCCGCGCGATTGCCCGCGCCAGACACACTGAGGCGGCATGCCCCAGCGCAATCGCATCGGCCAGCGGGTCTTGCAGCGGTTTTTCGCCGGTCGATACCGCAAAAATCAGATCTCCGTCGACAGGCGTATGCACCGGGCTGATCGCCCGGCCCATGCCGTCATGGGCCGCCACCGCCATGCGTTTCGCCTGTGCCTTGGTCAGCACCGCATCGGTTGCCACAATGGCAATGGTCGTATTGGCGATTTCGGCCATCACCTGCGCCTTGGTCATCGCCGTCTCGGCAAAGCTGACCGGCTCACCCGCCGGGCCCAGCCCGCCAAATTCGCCATTCATCTCAAACGCATTGGCCCAGAAATTGGGGTGACGCCCCATGGTCACCGTCCCGGTCGGATTGGCCACGACGAGCGCGCCAACGGTCATGCCATTCGCCAGCACGAGCGAGGCTGAGCCAAGCCCGCCTTTCAGCCCCGCTGTCAGCGCCCCGGTGCCGGCCCCGGCTGTGCCAAGGGCAAAATCCTCGGCGGCGTTTTCAAGCGCCCGTTCGCCCAGTCCGCGATAAGGATTGGTGCCCCATTGCTTGTCGCCACCATTGATCAGATCGAAAATGATCGCCCCGGGTACAATCGGCACCCGTACCGGCCCAACCTCAAATCCGCGTCCGGCCCGCGCAAGCGCATCGGTCACCCCGGACCCGGCATCAAGCCCAAAGGCCGAGCCGCCTGAGAGCACCAGCGCGTCAATCGCCTCCACCAGCTTGTCCGGTGCCAGCAAATCGGTCTCGCGCGTCCCCGGTGCCCCGCCCATCACATCGACAGCGGCCACAAACGGCTTGTCGCCGATCAAAACCGTCACCCCGGATTTGACCTTGTGGTCCTCGGCATTGCCAACCCGAAGGCCGGCCACATCGGTAATCAGATTGCGCGGTCCCGGCTGCATCCTGTCGTCCCTTAATTATCGTGGCGCTAGATGCAGCGGCCACCGTCCACTTCCATTGCCACACCGGTCACCATCGAGGCTTCATCCGAGCACAAATAGCACGCGGCATTGCCCATATCCTCAGGGGTTGAAAACCGCCCGATCGGGATGGTCGAGAGGAACTTGGCCCGCATCTCCGGCGTGTCCTCGCCCATGAAGGTTTTCAGCAACGGCGTCTCACCCGCCACCGGATTGATCGCGTTGACGCGAATGCCGATCGGGGCCAGTTCGACGGCCATGGATTTGGTCGCATTGATCATCCAGCCTTTGGAGGCGTTGTACCAGGAAAGACGCGGGCGCGGGCTTACCCCGGCGGTTGAGGCGACATTAAGAATGGCCCCGGCCTTGTTGGCCTTCATATGCGGCACCAGATGCCGTGCGGTCAGATAGACCGATTTCATATTGACCAGAAACACCCGGTCAAAATCGGCTTCCGAAATATCATCCAGCGCTGCCGGCTGGTGCGAGACCCCGGCATTATTAACGAGAATATCGAGCTTGCCGAACGCCATGATCGCCGCTGCTGCCAGCCCCGAAACGCTCTCGTCGCGCGAGACGTCAACCTGCTGCGCCAAAGCGCCATTGCCCAGTTCAGCGGCCAAAGCCTTTGCGCCCTCGATATTGATATCGGCAATCATCACCCGCGCGCCTTCGGCGGCAAACTTGCGCACAATCCCCGCGCCAAAGCCCGACGCACCGCCGGTCACAATGGCGCTCTTACCTTCAAGCCGCATTATTTCATCCTCATGATCAATTGTTCAGGGGCGCAAGCGTCAGCCATGATGCGCCGCCACTGTCTTTAAAACGGAAAACCCGTAAAGCGCTTCAAAGCCCTTTTCGCGGCCATGCCCGGATTTGCCGGTGCCGCCAAACGGCAATTCCACACCGCCCCCGGCCCCGTAATTATTGATGAATACCTGCCCCGAACTGATGGCGCGGGCCAGCCGCATCTGCCGGCCGCCATCATTGGTCCAGATCCCGGCGACAAGGCCAAAATCAGTGCCATTGGCAATGGCGACGGCATCCTCTTCGGTATCGAAGGGAATGACCACCTGCACCGGCCCGAAAATCTCTTCCTGCGCCAGGCGATGGTTGGGGGTCACGTCAGCCACAAGGGTTGGGGCGACATAATGCCCGCCCGCCGGGGCATCTCCGACGATCTCGGCTTGGGCAACAATGCGCCCGTCGCCGATCAGGTCGAGAAATCCGGTGACGATTTCCTTTTGCCGCGCCGAAATCAGCGGCCCGACATCAAGGTCGGCCACAGCGGGGCCAACCTTCAGGGCGCGATAGCGTTCCGCCATCCGCGCCACCACATCATCATAAATTTCCCGCTGCACCAGAATGCGCGAGGCCGCCGAACAGGTCTGGCCCGCGTTCTGAATGCCCGCATTGACGAGGAAGGGCAGTGCCTTGTCGAGATCGGCATCTCCAAACACCAGTTGCGGCGACTTGCCCCCCAGTTCCAGCGTCACCGGCACCACATTTTTCGCCGCCGCCGCCTGGATCATGCTGCCCACTCCAACCGAACCGGTAAACGAGATATGGTTGATGCCCGCATGCCCGGACAATGCCGCACCCGCTTCTTCACCTAAGCCCGGCACCACATTGAGCGCGCCCTTGGGCAGGCCCGCCTCTTCGGCAATCGCGGCAAAGGCGAGGGCGGTCAAACAGGCTTCTTCCGCCGGCTTCAACACGGCAGCATTGCCCATGGTCAGGGCGGCACCCACCGAACGGCCAATGATCTGCATCGGATAATTCCACGGCACGATATGCCCGGTCACCCCATGCGGTTCGCGCAGGGTATAAACCGTATAGCCATCGAGATAGGGGATGGTCTCGCCATGGATCTTGTCGGCAGCCCCGCCGTAAAATTCCATATAGCGCGCCAGCGCCACCGCATCGGCCCGCGCCTGTTTCAGCGGCTTGCCCACATCGCGCGCCTCAAGCTCTGCCAGCTCATCCACGCGCTCGAGCACTTTTTGCCCGATCCGGGTCAGAATGCGGCCCCGTTCCACGGCTGGCAGCTTGCCCCATTCCCCTTTGAGCGCTGTCCGGGCCGCCGCCACTGCCGCATCAATGTCCTCAGCGGTCCCGCGCGCAATCTCACAGATCGGCGTGCCGTCAGAGGGGTTTTCGAGGGTGAGGGTCTGCCCCTTGGCGGGCGCTACCCATTGGCCACCGATGAAACATTTTGTGGGGTCGAACCAGATCTCGGTCATTTTGCAAATCTTCTATGTTGTTGTGCTGGCACCAAGGCCCGCGTCACTGCGCGTTTTCAGCGCCTGTTCCAGATTGGGTGCCGCGGCCAAAAGCTCGCGGGTATAGGGATGGGTCGGGTTGCGGAACACCTCTTCGGTCTCGCCGCTCTCAACGATCTGTCCTGCCTTCATCACCATCACCCGGTCGGTAATCGCCCGTACCACCGAGAGATCATGCGAAATGAACAAATAGGAGAGGTGCAGCCGGTCGGAAAGATCGGCCAGCAGGTCAAGAATTTGCGCCCTGATCGACACATCAAGCGCCGACACCGCCTCATCGAGCACGATCAGCGAGGGATGAATAATCAGCGCCCGGGCAATGGCAATGCGCTGGCGCTGGCCGCCGGAAAATTCGTGGATGTATTTTTCCGCGTCACTGGCCGCAAGCCCCACATTTTCGAGCGCCTCGGCAATCCTTTTGTCCCGTTCCTTGCCCTGCGGCGCGTCGGCACCCAGCAGGTGAAAAGGTTCGGTCACCAGCCGGTCGACCCTATGGCGCGGGTTGAACGAGCCATAGGGGTCCTGAAACACCACCTGCATCTTGCGCCGGGCAATCAGGCTCGCGCCGCGCTCCGTGGTCACCGGCTCGCCATCAATGCGGATGGCACCGGCCTGGGTCGGCTCCAGCGCCATGATGGCGCGGCTGAGCGTCGATTTCCCGCAGCCGCTTTCCCCAACCAGCCCCACATTCTCGCCGCGCCTGATGGCAAAGCTCACCTTGTTGACGGCACGGAAAACCCCCGGTGCCTTGAACAGCGAGCGGCGCGGTAATTTGTAATCGCGCACAACCTCGCTGACCTCGAGCACCGGCACCGCCTTGTCATGAGGCACGGGCGGGGTCCGCTCCGGCTGATGGCTGGAGGCGGCATAAAGCGCCTTGGAATAGGGGTGCTGCATGTGTTTGAACAGGTGCAGCGTTTCTCCCGCCTCCACCACATCGCCTGCACTCATGATGGCAATATGGTCGGCAATCCCGGCGACAACGGCCAGATCATGGGTGATCAGGATCAGCCCCATCCGGTCTTCCTCAACCAGCTTTTTCAGTAGGGTGAGAATTTGCGCCTGGGTCGTCACATCCAGCGCCGTGGTCGGCTCATCTGCAATCAGCAATCGGGGGCGCAGGGCAATCGCCATGGCAATCACCACCCGCTGGCGCTGGCCGCCCGAGAGTTCGTGCGGATAGCGGTCCATGGGAAACTTGTCTTCGGGCAGCTCCACCCGGTTGAGGGTTTCACGCGCAATCGCCAGAGCCTCTTCCCGGCTTTTATGCCCATGCACGAGCACCGTCTCGGCCACCTGATCGCCAATGGTCTTGACCGGGTTGAGCGCGGTCATCGGCTCCTGAAAGATCATGCCAATATCTTTGCCGCGAATGGCGCACATTGCGGCCTCGGACTTGCCGAGCAATTCCACCCCGTCGAGCTTGATACTGCCCCCGGTTTCCGACCCGGTGGGCAAAAGCTGCATGGTGGCGAGCGCGGTCATCGACTTGCCCGAGCCGCTCTCTCCGATCACGCCGAGGATTTCCCCTTTATCGACGGCAAGGTCGATATCCTTGAGGATGGAAAAACCGCCAATCGACAGGCAGAGATTTTCAATGGTCAGCAGGCTCATGTGCGGGCCCGCCGTAATTTGGGGTCAAACAGATCGCGCAAGCCGTCGCCCATCAGGTTCAACCCCAGAACGGTCAGAACAATCGCCAGCCCCGGCACCAGCGCCATATGGGGGGCAAAGCTGATCATGGTCTGCGCATCCGCCAGCATCCGCCCCCAGCTCGGCAGCGGCGGTTGCGCCCCAAGCCCGATATAGGAAAGCGCCGCCTCGGCCAGAATGCCAAGCGAGAACTGGATCGTGCCCTGCACGATCAAGAGATTGGTGATATTGGGCAGGATATGTTCCGCTGAAATCCGCACTGCGCCCTTGCCCGAAACCCGCGCCGCCATCACGAAATCGCGGGTCCAAAGGCTCAAGGCCGCTCCGCGCGCCAGCCGCGCAAATACCGGAATATTGAAAATACCGATGGCGACAATCGCATTGATCGCCCCCGGGCCGAAGACGGCGGTGATCAGAATGGCGATCAACAGGGCAGGAAAGGCAAACACCAGATCATTGCCGCGCATGATGACCTCGTCCATCAGCGTGCCGCGTTTGGCAGCGGCCCAAAGCCCGAGCGGCATCCCGAGCGCCACACCAATGCCGACGGCCACAACAGCAACCGCAATCGAGGTGCGGGCCCCCACCATGATCATCGAAAAAATATCGCGCCCGAAATGGTCGGTCCCCAGCCAGTGGGTCGCGGAGAGGCCCTTCAGCTTGCCCGCAATATCCAGCTGGGTCACGTCATAGGGCGTCCAGACGAACGAGATCAGCGCCGCCAGCACAAAGACCAGCGTAATCGCCGTCCCGAGCGTCAGGCTGCGCGATTGCAACGCGGCCCTCAGCAAACTGTCCGGGCGCGGGGCGATGGCATTCACATCACTCATCGGCTCTGCCTCCGCAACCGCGGATCGGCCAGCGCATAGGCCATGTCGACAATAAAGGTCACGCTGATCACGGCAAACACCAGCAGCATGACCACGCTTTTGACCACGATCAGGTCGCGCTGGGTAATGCCCTGAAACACCAGCCGCCCGAGCCCGGGCAGAAAGAACACGTTTTCGATAATGATCGCCCCGGCGAGAAGAAACGAGAATTGCAGCCCGATAATCGTCAAAACCGGGATCAGCGCATTGCGCAGCGCATGCCGCCACAGCGCCTGTTGCCGGGTCAGCCCCTTGGCGCGCGCGGTGCGGATATAATCTTCCGAAAGCGTATCGAGCAGCGAGGAGCGCATCACCCGCGCCAGGATCGAGGCTTGCGGCAGCGCCAGCGCGATGGCGGGCAGGGTCAGCGCCTTCAGCCCTTCAAACAGCCCCGCATCCCAACCGGGAAAACCCCCGGCGGAAAACCAGCGCAGCGTAATGGAAAACGCGAGGACCAGCAGCATGGCGAACCAGAAATTGGGAATCGCCACCCCCAATTGCGTCACGCCCATGATGGAGACATCCGTCGCCGAATTGCGCCGCGAGGCGGCAATAATACCAACGGGAAAGGCAATTAGGGTGGAAAGCCCCAGCGCAAAAATCGCCAGCGGCAGCGAGACCATCACCCGGTCGGCAATCAGTTCGCTCACCGGCACCTTATAGGTATAGCTGATACCAAAATCGCCATGCAGCAATCCCAGGGCCCAGCCGAGATAGCGCTGGATCAGGGGGGCATCCAGCCCCATCTGCTCGCGCAGGGCCGCCACCGTATCGGGGGCGGCATTGAGCCCCAGCATGAAGGCGGCCGGATCACCGGGGACAACTTCAAGCAGCAGAAAAATCACGATGCTCGCCGCCACAAGGCTTAGCGACAGCGATAGCAGACGATTGAGTGAATATGCGAGCATCGGGCCTGAAAAGGTTGGGGCGGACCGCGAAAGCGACCCGCCCGCAAATAGCTTAATCTACCCAGTAAACGCCGGTCAGATCATTGGCCTGGGTGGGGGAGTTTTCCCACAGGCCTTCAATCTTGGCATTGGCGACACCGGTCTTGGCGAGCTGGAACAGGAAAACGCTGACATAATCATCAGCCAGTTTCTTCTGCGCGGCCTGCATCAGTTCGGTGCGCTTGGCGGGATCGGTCGTATTGTTCAGGTCAGCCATGATCTGCTTGAACGCATCATCGTGATAATCGAAATAATAATCATCACGACCATAGATGCCGATATCCATAGGCTCGGTATGCGAGACGATTGTCAGGTCATAATCCTTGGCCTTGAACGGACCTTCGAGCCATTGCGCCCATTCCATATTGGTGATCTCGACATCAATGCCGACAGCACGCAATTGGGAAGCGATGATCTCGCCACCACGGCGGGCATAGCTGGGGGGTGGCAGCTTCAGGGTTGTCTTGAACCCGTCGGCAAACCCGGCCTCGGCCAACAGCGCCTTGGATTTTTCCGGATCATAATCCGACTGCGATGTCAGATCGACATAGGCGGGGTTATGCGGCGCAAAGAATGTGCCGATCGGGGTGCCATAGCCAAACATCGCGCCATCGATGATTTCCTGACGGTTGATCGCATGCGATACCGCCTCGCGCACCTTCACATTGTCGAATGGCGCGCGGCCATTATTCATCGACATGATGGTCTCGCCCTCGGTCGAACCCACGATCACATTGAAGCGCGGATCGGCACCCAACTGGGCGAGGGTCTCAGGCGCGGGAAAGTTCGGGAACGTGTCCACATCGCCCGCCATCATCGCAGCAAAGGCGGCGGTGGGGTCGGCGATGAACTTGAAAACTGCCTTGTCGAGCTTGACCGGCGTGCCCCAGTAATCGGGGTTCTTGGCAATCTCCACATGGTCGCCCTGTGCCCAGTCCACAAAGGTGAACGGGCCGGTGCCCACGGGATGGGTGGCATTATCGGCAGCGCTCTCAGGCGCAACCATTACCGCATCGCCCCAGGCCATGTTGAACAGGAAACTGCCATTCGGCTTGGAAAGGGTCACAACAACCGTGGCCGGATCGACAACTTCAACCGAGGCGATATCGGCAAACAAGGCCTTTTGCGCATTGGTTGAATCTTCAGCGCGGGCCCGGTCGAGCGAGAATTTCACATCCTCGGCATCAAAGCTGGTGCCGTCATGAAAAGTCACGCCGGTTGCGAGGTGGAACGTATAGCTCAACCCGTCCTCGGAAATGTCCCAGCTGGTTGCCAGATCAGGCTGCACGGCACCGGTCGAATCGAACCGGGTCAGGCCTTCAAAAATATTGGCATAAACCACTTCATCAATCGCGGCAGCCGCACCACCGGTGGGGTCGAGATTGGGCGGCTCGAGGACCATGCCGACATTAAGGTCGGTGCGCGCGGCATAGGCCGGGCTCAAGGCGGTCGTCAGAGCAAGCGCGCCGGCCAGTGCCAGGCTCTTGAAGGGTGTTCGCATGTGTCGTCCTTCCCAGTTTTTAAGCGGCTGTTTGCGCCGTCTTATTAGGCAGTTAGCAGCTCTTTGAGCGTCAGGGCCATCACCTTGACGCTGTCCATCATATCATCGATTCCAATATATTCATCCGGTTGGTGTGCCAGATCAAGAATACCTGGTCCATAGGCAATGCAATTATGCATCCGCCCGATCCGGTCGATATGTTTCTGGTCATAAGTGCCCGGGGACACAACGTAATCGGGCGCTTTGGACAACACCGTCTCGATCGAGCGGGCCACCGAGGTGACAATCGGCGCATCCCGCGCCGTCATTGTGGGGCTGACCTGCCACATTTCATGCAATTCATACTCGAATTTCGGCCGCCCGGCCTTGACCTTTTCCAGCAAGGCCACAATCTCGGCGCGCACCTCTTCGGCATTTTCCTCGATCAGGTAACGCCGGTCGATCACCATGCGCGCACTGTCGGGCACCACCGCCGAGGGAAAGCCGGTAAAGCCTTTTTCCGGTTCCGCCAGCCCGCCATGCAGCGAATTGATGTTCATTGTCGATTGCCGCGCGCCTTCGGGCACAACCGGCATGTCGGTGCGCTTTTGCGCCAGTGCCGGAAACAGGGATGTCTCCATTTCCGCCACCACCGCGCCCATATGCCGAACGGCGCAATCGCCCAGAAACGGCATCGATCCATGGGCAATATGCCCCTTGGTCTCGATCTCGGCCCACCACACCCCGCGATGGCCAAGGCAGACCCGATCCTTGTTGAGCGGCTCGGGAATGATCACATGCTGCACCCGTTCGGGGGTGAAAAACCCGTGCTCGGCCAGATAGGCAACACCGCCATAGCCGCCCGATTCCTCATCCGCCGTGCCGGAAATTTCAATCGCCCCGGCAAAATCGGGAAAGGTGTCGATAAACACTTCCGCCGCAATGATCGAGGCGGCCAGGCCCCCCTTCATGTCGCAGGCACCCCGGCCATAAATCTTGCCGTCGGACACCTCGCCGCCAAACGGGTCAAACGTCCAGCCCCGGCCCACTTCCACCACATCAGTGTGGGAATTGAAATGCACGCAATCGCCGGGCCTTTTGCCTTCCTTGCGCGCGATCACGTTCCAGCGCGGATATTTGTCGCTGTCCCCGGGGGCACCTGTGGCCCGCACCAGTTCCACGTCAAAACCCTGGCCCAAAAGCCGCTTTTGCAGATATTCGCAGATTTCCAGATAGGCTTCGCCGGGCGGGTTGAGCGTTGGAATGCGGATGAGGTCCTGGGTCAGGGCAATCAGCGCATCCCGCGCGTCTTCGATCCGCTGATAAAGGCGAACCTTGTCCTCTTCAGTGTGAAGCATATAGGTATTCTCTCCGGCCTTTGGGGCCAATTACGGCAAGACTTGCAGTGTCGCGCTCACGGGCGCTAAATCGCAATCCAGTAAAAATACGGGAAACCACCATGGATCACCTGGCCGCCGAAGACCTTTCGGCGCTGGCTTTCGAACACGCCCCCATCGGCATCGTGTTGACCGAGGAGCGGATCATCCGCGCCTGCAACGCAACCTTTGCCGGCATGTTCGGCTATGGCAGGGATGAGCTGGTCGGCCAGTCTTTCCGCATGCTTTACGCCTCGCATCGCGAGTTTGAGGCCATTCGCGATATCGGCTTTGAAGCGCTCAAGACCTCTGGCAAATATTCCGATGAACGGCTGATGCCGCGCCGCGACGGCACCCTGTTCTGGTGCCGCTTCCGCGCCCATACTTTTTATCCCGAAGAGCCGCTCAAACGCGCGATTTTGAGCTTTGCCGATATTTCCGCGACCCGCGCCTCCATTTCACTGACCCTGCGCGAACGCCAGATCGTGCAATGCCTTGCCCGCGGCCTGACCAGCAAGGAAATCGGGCGTCAGCTCGATATCTCGCCCCGCACGGTTGAGGAGCACCGCGCCCGGCTGCTGGTCAAATTCGACGTGCGCAATATCGCGGGCCTGCTGGCCAAGCTGACCGGCTATGAAGTTTAGCCCGGCAAATGCGCCACTCCGGCAGGGGCGAGAACCTGCCCATCGAGCCCGAACGGCCCGCTAAAGCCCAGCGCCGCCAGATCATGGCTTTCAAGACTGTAATTGAACACTAAAACTCCGGCCTCCGTCCGCCTTAGCCGCAGCCCGTCCGGCAGCGCGTGGGTTTTTAGCCCCGCCGCCCGCACCGCCATTTCGGTGACCCGCTGCAAGCCCGCGCCATCCAGCAGCCCGGCCAGATAATGCACATGTCCCTGCCGCACCAGAACCGGCCAGCCATCTTCAGTCTTGATGAGAATTTCCGCGCCGGTCTCGATCTTGTCGAGCCATTGCACCACCTGCCCGCCACCCTTGAGCGGCACCGGCACATCCGGTGCCAAAGTCGCCACCCGCACCACTTTCACGTCGAGAAAATTGCGCGGCAGCCCCGGCGGCAGGGAATCGGGAATATGAAAATCGGGGGTCTTCGAGCCAGAGCGCGGCCCGATCACCAATTGCCCCTCAAACGCGGTCATCGCCTGTTTGAGATCGTCATTCCAGGCAAACAGGGCAGGCACAAACACGAGCTTGTAAGCTGAGAGATCACGCGTATGGGCGGAGATGATATCCACATCCAGCCCCAGCGCCCGCAAGTGCCGATACTGGTCATATACCGCTTCCTGATGCGAAAACCCTTTTGCCTGCGGCAGGCTTTCCCAGGCCCATTCGCTTTCATAATCAAACACAATGGCGCAATCGGCCTTCGCCACCAGCGCACTTTCAGCGCCGAGCGCCTCCAGTTCCGCATGCACCGCTGCCGCTTCGCCCAGCGCTGGCGCGGGCTGGTTGTCCGGCCGCATTAATCCCGCATGCATTTGTTCCTGGGCAAACGGGGCCTGCCGCCAGCGGAAATAGGAGACGACTTCCGCCCCATGCGCAAATGCCTCCCATGCCCAAAGCCGCGCCATGCCCGGCAGCGGATCGGCATTATAGGGCGCCCAGTTCACCGGGCCGGGCTGCTGTTCCATCACCCACATCCGCCCGCGCCCCACGGCGCGATAAATGTCATGGGTAAACGCCTGCATGTCGGGGTCGCCCTGCCGGGCAAACCGCGTCTTGAGCGGGCCCGTCCCCTCGCGCATTTCCAGCCGCCCGATTGGATAGGAATCCCAGGCCGCGATCTCCATATCGGCGGCAACATTGAAATGGTCGAACTGGGTAAACGAGCCCATGAAATTATGGGTGATCGGGATGTCCGGCGTCAGCGCGCGCAACACCGCCACCTGCACCTGATTGAAGGCCACCACCTCATCGGAGGCAAAGCGGCGGAAATCGAGATAATGCGTCGGCGTCGCCTCGGTCACCTGCAGGTTCGGCAGGTCGATCTCGGCGAAATCGCTATATTCCATCGACCAGAACACATTGCCCCAGGCGAGATTAAGCGCATCGATCGTTTTGTATTTCGTCTTCAGCCAGTCGCGAAACCCGGCAAGCGCCGAGGCCGAATAGGAGAGCACGGTGTCATGGCAGCCATATTCATTATCGGTCTGCCAAACGGCGAGCGCCGGATGGTCTTTCAGCGCTTCGGCGAGAATCCGCGTGATCCGCGCCGATTCATCGCGATAGCCCATATGTGAAAAGCAATAATGCCGCCGCGATCCGAATTTGCGTTCCCGCCCCTCAACATCGCGCGCCAGCATGTCCGGCCATTTGCTCAACACCCAGCGCGGGGGCGTTGCGGTCGGCGTGCCCATCACCACTTTCAGCCCGTGCCGGTGCAGCACATCCATGGCCCGGATCAGCCAGCCAAGGTCAATCTCGCCGGGCCGGGGCTCCATCCGGCTCCAGGCGAATTCGCCAATGCGCACAAACCGGATCCCGGTTTTCGCCATCAGCGCGGCATCGGCCTCCCACATGGCCTCGGGCCAGTGTTCCGGATAATAGCAAACCCCAAGCGATGGCCGCATGCCGTCCTCCCCAAAATCATTCCCGGCTGAATCACCGGGCCCCGGTAATACCCTAAAGCGCCCCGCGTCCGGTTTCAGCGTCAAAACACAAGTTCTCCGGTTGAATTGCAAGATCGCATTCTGGCAATCCGGCTTGCGGCACGGATTTCGGAACCAATACGATCCCGCTGGATTTATTTTAAGAGCCGCCGCACAATCGAAGCTGGCGCAAAGCGCCGCCCGAAAGGATGATCCATTGACCAATACACTGCGCGACCGTCTCGCCAATCCCGCCCTTCTGGTTTCCAAAGCCTATATCGCGGGCAAATGGGTTGATGCCGATAATGGCAAATCCATTCCCGTCACCAATCCCTCGACCGGGGAAGTCGTTTCCACCATTCCCGATATGGGCCGCGCCGAGGCCGCCCGCGCCATTGATGCCGCTCATGTCGCGCAAAAGGAATGGGCCGCCCGCACCGCCGGCGCGCGCAGCAAAATCATGCGCCGCTGGTATGATCTGCTGGTCGCCAATCAGGATGATCTCGCCGCCATCCTCACCGCCGAAATGGGCAAGCCGCTGGCCGAAGCGCGCGGCGAGGTGCTTTACGGCGCCGGTTATATCGAATGGTTCGCCGAAGAAGCCCGCCGCATTTATGGCGATATCATTCCCGCCCATGCCACCGACAAGCGCATTGTCGTCATCAAACAGCCGGTCGGCGTTGTCGGGGCCATTACCCCGTGGAATTTCCCCATCGCCATGATCGCGCGCAAGGCGGCCCCGGCGCTTGCTGTGGGCTGCGCCTTCGTCTCAAAACCTGCCAAACAGACGCCCCTGTCGGCGCTGGCCCTCGCGGTCCTTGGCGAAGAGGCGGGCATCCCCAAGGGCCTCTTTAGCGTCGTCACCTCCAATTCCAGTTCCGAGATCGGAGCCGAATTCTGCGAGAACGAAAAAATGCGCAAGCTCAGCTTTACCGGCTCGACCGAGGTCGGCCGCACGCTGATGGCCCAATGCGCGCCCCAGATCAAAAAAATCAGCCTCGAACTCGGCGGCAACGCCCCCTTCATCGTCTTCGAGGATGCCGATATCGATGCCGCCGTTGAAGGCGCGATCCAGTCAAAATTCCGCAATGCCGGCCAGACCTGCGTTTGCACAAACCGCCTTTATGTCCATTCCAGCATCTATGACGAATTTGCCGGAAAGCTGGCGAAAGCGGTCGCCAAGCTGCCGGTCGGTGATGGCTTTGAAGCGGGCACATTGATTGGTCCGCTGATCGACGATGCGGCCATCAAAAAGGTCGAGGAACACATCGCCGACGCCACCGGCAAGGGCGCGAAGATCATCGAAGGCGGCAGCCGCGACGACAAGGGTGGCACGTTTTTCAAACCCACCGTCCTGACTGGTGTCACCCAGAAAATGCAGGTCGCCAAGGAGGAAACCTTTGGCCCGCTCGCGCCGCTATTTGCCTTTGATAGGGTCGAGGAGGTCATTGCCATGGCCAATGACACTATCTTCGGCCTTGCAGCTTATTTCTATGCCCGCGATCTCTCGCGGGTCTGGACCGTCGCCGAAGCGCTCGAATATGGCATTGTCGGGGTCAATACCGGCCTGATCTCCACCGAAGTGGCCCCGTTTGGCGGCGTCAAGCAATCGGGCACGGGCCGCGAGGGGTCCAAATATGGTGCCGATGATTATCTGGAGATGAAATATATCTGCATGGGCGGGATTGGCTAAAAGCCAATCCCCAAGGCTCAGGCGGCCGACTGGCGGTCTTTGCTTTTAGCCTTGGCAGGGGCGGCATCACGATAGCCGGTCATGAACGCGGCCAGCGCCTTCAGTTCCAGCGGGCGGCAGAAATGATAGCCCTGAATATAATCGACCATATTATTGGCGCGGAGGGCCGCCAGCCGCTCGGCGGTTTCCACGCCTTCGACCACCATTTCCTGGCCGGTCTTGTGGATCATTTCAATGGCACTGGTCAGCATGGTCGCCATCAGCGAATCATCCGGTGCCATGGCAAAAGAGCGATCGATTTTCACCCCGTCAGCGGCAAGCCCGGCCAGATAATTGATGCTCGAATACCCGACCCCGAAATCATCGATAAAGGTCTTGATGCCGCTCTCGCGCAATTTCGCTATGGCTTCGCGGGTTGTCTCGACGCTGATCTCGGCCGTCTCGACCAGTTCCACCACCACGGCAAACCGTTCCGGCACGGCCAGAAATTCCGCCAGCACGCTGCGCAGCCATTCGGCCTCGAAATCCTGCGGGAAGATGTTGAAATTCACCCGCAGCTTTTCGCCATTATCGGTCAGGCTGCTCAGGTCCTTGAATGCCCGCCGCATCACCGCTTCGGTAAACGGACGGGTCAGACCGTTCTCCTCGATAATCGGCAAAAACACGTCGGGGAAAATTATCTTGCCGTCCAGGTCGCGCCAGCGGGCCAGCACTTCAACACTGGCGATTTCATCGGTGCGCAGCGACAGGAGCGGCTGGTAATGGCAGACAACGCTGTCATCAGATAATTGCCGTTGCAGCCGGGAGGACAGGGACCAGAACCGGTTGATGCGGCGGCGCAACGCAAAGACCGCCCCGCTCGCCGCGCAAAGCGCCAGCAATATGGAAACGGCCACCACCGGGGTGCGCCCGGCCAGCGCCCGCGATAGCGGCGTATCTGTCACCACGCAAAGCGTTTGTGATGTCCCGCATTCAAAATTGAAGAATGCCTTGTATTTCAAGGAAAATCCGTCCGATCCGGCCTCACGGTAGCGCATATAGGAATCGGGTTTGCCCGCCCGGTGCCACCATTTGCCATTCTCTCCCAGGGCGATGATTTCATAATCCACCCAGGGGGCGAGGTTGAACATCAGCTCGGGTTCGGGGACGACCAGAATGAAATGCCCGCGCTGGATGAACGTGCCCATGAGTCCGGGAAAACCGATCATTCCCAGATCACGGTCGAGCCAGACCTTGTTGTCGCTGGACGGATGGATAATGTCCGGCGGCCCGAGCAGGATCGGCTGGGCCAAAAGCCCCCCAGTGACCGAGCACATGATCCGGCCGCCTTCGGTATAGATCAGCTCATGCACCCCGTCGGGGTCAAAGGCGATGCGGCGCAGCCAGTGCAAAAATGCCGGCGAGCAGGGCGTCAGCGCGGTGTTGGCCAGCAACACATCGAATGTATGGTCCATCCCCTGCTCGAACTGGTCGAAGGCGATGATCTCGTTATCGATCTGGCCGCGCAATTCGGCCCGCATATTGAGATAGCCGATAAACAGGATCAGCAGCATCGTCGCAGCGAATGTGATGACAAAAGCCCCGGACAGGAGCACACGCTGGTAGCGGCTGAATGCAAAAAGCCGCGCATAGATGTTCATTTACGACCCTCCGTTGCGGGCATTTAGCAAAATAATGGATAAATTGCCGTTAATGCCCGATCGGGACCCGTCCGCCCAAAATCACGCGGCAATTGTGTTTTGATTCCCACAAATCCCCGGATGCTTTAGGATAAAACCCGGTGGGAATCACATGCATCATCGCTCCCGGCCTGCGGCCCGGTTTGAAAAAAATGCACCGCCCTCGTATGAAACTAGGATCAACGCCGAAGGACCCGGATTCCCCATGCATTTGCTGCTCGTCGATGGATCGACTTTCATATTCCGCGCCTATCACGCCCTGCCGCCCTTGACGCGCAAGTCCGACGGCCTGCCGGTCGGCGCGGTCTCTGGGTTCTGCACCATGCTGTTCAAGCTGACCGAGGATTTGAAGGGCGATGACGCGCCCACCCATATGGCGGTAATTTTCGATCATTCCGGCAAAAGCTTCCGCAATGATTTCTTCCCCGACTACAAGGGCCACCGCCCCCCCGCGCCCGAGGATCTGGTGCCCCAGTTCGGCCTGACCCGGGTCGCCGCCAAGGCCTTTTCCATCCTCGGCATCGAGCAGGAAGGCTTTGAGGCCGACGATCTCATCGCCACCTATACCGAACAGGCGGTCGCTGCCGGCGGCCGCGTCACCATTGTCTCCACCGACAAGGATCTGATGCAGCTGGTCAATGACGATCATGTCCGCCTGCTCGACACCATGCCGCGCGCCGGCCAGCCGCCCCTGCGCTGGATCGGCCCCGCCGAAGTCGCGGAAAAATTCGGCGTTGGCCCGGAAAAAGTGGTCGAGGTGCAATCCCTCGCCGGTGATTCGGTCGATAATGTCCCCGGTGTCCCCGGCATCGGCATCAAGACCGCCGCCGAGCTGATCAATACCTATGGCGATCTCGAAAACCTGCTCGCCAATGCATCAGAGATCAAACAGAACAAGCGCCGCGAAAACCTGATTGAATTTGCCGAACAGGCCCGGATTTCCCACCGCCTCGTCACCCTCAAGCGCGATGTGCCCGTTCTCCATCCGCTCGATGATCTGATCCGCCAGCCCATGGCCCCCTCGGCCCTGATTCCGTTTCTCAAGGCGATGGAATTCAACACCTTCCTCCGCCGCGTCGCCGGCCTGCTCGAGGCCGATCCCGACGCCTTTGACGCCGATCCCGAATTGCGCGCCCATGCCCGCGAAATCGCCGCCGGTGAAGACGAGGGCCATGCCTCGGACCCGGTCGCCGGTCACGGTGTGCCCAGCGCCAGCGGCGAGGGGCCCTCGGCCCACGCCGCCGCCATCGCCGCCAAAATCGCCGCCATCCCCGTCGATCACACGGCCTATGAATGTATCCGCGACAGGGCAGCGCTCACCCGCTGGATCGCCATGATCATCGACAAGGGCCATGTGGCCGTCGATACCGAAACCACCGGGCTCGACAATCAGCAGGCCGATCTGGTCGGCATCTGTTTGTCCACCGAGCCGGGCAATGGTGCCTATATTCCGCTGCTGCATACCGATGGCGACAATGACATGTTCGGCGGCGGCAAGGTCGGGGGCCAGCTCGACACCGCCGAGGTCATCGCGGCGCTCAAACCCGTTTTCGAGGACCCCGCCATCCTCAAGATCCTGCAAAACGCCAAATATGACATGGGCCTGCTCGCCCGCTACGGCATCACGCTCGCCCCGTTCGACGACACCATGCTGATTTCCTATGCGGTCGATGGCGCGCGCGGCAATGGCATGGACGCGCTCTCGGCGGAATGGCTCGGCCACACCCCCATCGCCTTCAAGGATCTGGCCGGCACCGGCAAGAACCAGAAAACCTTCGATCATATCTCGATCGAGGACGCGACCAGATATGCCGCCGAGGATGCCGATATCACCCTGCGGCTCTGGCATGTGCTCAAACCCCGTCTGGTCGCCGAACGCGCCACCACGGTTTATGAAACCCTCGACCGCCCGTTGGCCCCGGTGCTGGCGCGCATGGAGGCGCGCGGCATTTCCGTTGACCGGCAAATCCTCTCGCGTCTCTCCGGCGATTTCGCCCAGCGCGCCGCAGCGCTCGAGGCAGAAGCGCAGGAAATGGTCGGCGAACCGTTCAATCTGGGCTCCCCCAAACAATTGGGCGAAATCCTCTTTGGCAAAATGGGGCTTGAGGGTGGCAGCAAGACGAAGTCCGGCCAATGGGCAACCGGGGTCAGCGTGCTCGATGATCTCGCCGCCAAGGGCGAACCCCTGGCCCAGGTCATTCTCGACTGGCGCGGTGTCACCAAGCTCAAATCCACCTATTCCGACGCGCTCCCCACCTATATCAATCCACGCACCAATAGGGTGCACACCTCCTATCATCAGGCGGCGGTCGCCACCGGGCGCCTCTCGTCAACCGATCCGAACCTGCAGAACATTCCGGTGCGCACCGAGGACGGGCGCAAGATCCGCACCGCCTTCATCGCTGCCCCGGGCATGACGCTGATTTCCGCGGATTACTCGCAGATCGAACTGCGCGTCCTCGCCCATATCGCCGACATTGCCGCCCTCAAGGACGCCTTTGCCAACGGGCTCGACATTCACGCCATGACGGCGAGCGAAATGTTCCACGTGCCGATCGAGGGCATGGACCCGATGATCCGCCGGCGGGCGAAAGCGATCAATTTCGGCATCATCTACGGCATTTCAGCCTTCGGGCTTGCCAACCAGCTCGGCATTTCGCGCACAGAGGCGGGCGATTACATCAAAGCCTATTTCGAACGCTTCCCCGGCATCAAGGATTACATGGAAGCGCAAAAGGAAGCGGTGAAACGCGAGGGCTATGTCACAACGATTTTCGGCCGCAAAATCCCGTTCCCCAACGCCAATTCCAAAAACCCGTCCGAACGCAGTTTCGTCGAACGCGCCTCCATCAACGCCCCCATCCAGGGCTCCGCCGCCGACATCATCCGCCGGGCGATGATCCAGATGGAACCGGCCCTCCTGGCCCAAAAAATCCCCGCTGACATGCTGCTGCAGGTGCATGACGAACTGATTTTCGAAGTGCCCGAGGGGACGGAAGAGAAGGCGATTGCAGCCATCGCCAGCATCATGGAAAAAGCCCCCGAACCCGCGCTGAAACTGAGCGTGCCACTACAGGTGGACGCGAAGGCGGCCGGGAACTGGGACGAGGCGCATTAGGGGGCGAGGGAACTAACTTGAGCTTAAAGCTGAAAATTGCACGCGCACAGCTCGGTACGGCTCTCGATTTGTTTATTCGAAATAAAGACCCGCTTTCGGTCCATGCTCTTGCTTGTGGCGGAACAGAAGTTATGGAAGGGGTTGCTGAGCAGGCGAGCTCTCCGACGCTTTCCACGCACATACTTGAAACGTTTCCCGGCATGGACGTCGCAAAGATAAAGAGACTAAGAAACCAATATTGGAATGCCATAAAGCACTTCTATAATCGCGATAATAAAACAGCGCGAGACGACGAGGCGCTTATGGCTGAATTTTCAGATATTGCGAATGACGTCGTGCTGTTTATGGGATGGTTAGACTACATGCGGCATGTGGAAAAATTGCCGGTCGAGGTGCAAGTATTCCAAGTTTGGTGGTTTGCGACCAACGAAGACAAATTGAATCCGAATGCCGATCTAGAGCCTCATAGGTGTATTTTTCCGTCTGTGGCCAACGACGACAGATCTGAGCAGAAGCGCAGGCTGCGCCGAGCCGTCGAAAAGTACAAAAAAGATCCAACAATTTTGGCTGATGCAAAGACAGAACGCGGATCTTTGATGGAGAAAGCCTAAATAGGCGAACATTGAAGTCTTGCCTTCCTTTTCCCTCGGGCTTGACCCGAGGGTCCATGCGATGCCGCCACACCGAATGGATGCCCGGGTCAAGCCCGGGCAAGAAGGAAGAGGGGTGAGGGTGAGGGCACAATGCGCATCCCGCACCCCATCGTCATTCCCGTGAAAACGGGAATCCAGCGCGGGCAGTCCTGCCCGCAAGAAGACCTTTTTCGCGCCGTTGACACGGCGCACTGGATTCCCGCCTGCGCGGGAATGACGGGGTGCTTGGGGCAGGGTCCAAAACCCTCAGCCGTCATTGCGAGCGGCGAAACTGCGCGGCAATCCAGAGCGGGATGCACCAAACCCGGCGGCCTCCTTTCCTTCGCCCCTTCGGGGAGAAGGTGGCGCGAAGCGCCGGATGAGGGGTTGCGCATGCGCCAGAACTCACGGGCAAAGCCCCTCACCCCAACCCTCTCCCCAAAGGGGCGAGGGAGCAAAAGGGCCCCGCCGAGCTCTCTTCTCCCTCCCCCTTGTGGGGAGGGCAAGGGTGGGGGTCGCCCGAAGGGCTAAACAAAGAGTCTTGGGGGTTATCAACGTCATCCGCGCTTGGTGCTCCACCCCACCGACCCGGCCACGCCGGGCCACCCTCCCCATCAAGGGGAGGGAAAACCCCAGCAAAATCGCCAAAAACCCCAAATCTATCGACCCCACCCAAACCCCGGTTATCCTTGATCCACCAAACCACATGGCGCTTAGGTGCACACGAGCATTGAGTGGGGCGGGGTCGGGTGGAGCAGGGGTCGCCCTGTTCCAGGCCAAGCTGCGTCGACTGGCCGGTATCACCGAGGCTAGCCGTAAATAATCGTACACGGAGTTCTGTTTTTCGCTTCGTGGTATTGCCGGGACTTTTTGTTCAGCCAAGGCGTTCAAGGGGTCGAAACAGCCGGCATGCGTAGGTGGGGGATAAAAGGGTCAGCTCCCCGGGTTGCGCAGGATACGCCAAAAACCCCGATCGCATGGGACGGTATGTGTCTCATATAACTAAAATATCAGGCGGGACATCGACCGTCTCATGCAAGCGCCGTTTCAAACCGCCGGATTTATCCGGGCGGGGCTTTGCGCTGCGCGGTTGGTTTTGGTGTTTACCGCCTCTGGATTGCCGCGCGGCGGTGCCGCTCGCAATGACGAAGAGATCGGGACGAAAAATGGAAAACTCTCTCTCCCTTCTCCTTCGGGCTCGACCCGAGGGTCCATACGATACCCGCCAAACAAGATGGGTGCCCCTTTCCTTCGCCCCTTCGGGGAGAAGGTGGCGCGAAGCGCCGGATGAGGGGTGGCGCCAGGACCGGAATTCACGGGCAAGCCCCCTTCACCCCAACCCTCTCCCCAAAGGGGCGAGGGGGTTAAGAGGCGCCGCCACAAGGGGAAGGAGAAAACGACGTGCGCCACCTCACCAACCCCCGCCCCCTTCCCATGCCGCGCCCGGCCTGCTAAACGGGCGGCCTAGCCACAGGAGCCACCCTTGCAAGCCCTCGGTCCTTTTTCCGCCATCGTCTTTGATATGGATGGCGTTCTGCTCGATACGGAACCCCTATACAAACAGGCCATGCATCAGGCCTGCACAGATCTGGGTTTCGAAATGACCGAAGCGCTGCACAATGCGCAAATCGGCGCGCCCGCAGATCTGGGTGCCCGCATGATGATGGATTTCTTTGGCCCGGATTTCCCCCTGGCGCTCTATAATCAATATACCGCCAAGACCATGCAGGTGCTCACCGCCGATGAAGTGCCGGTCAAGCCGGGCGTGCGCGAATTGCTGTTCGAATTGAACGCCCGCAAAATCCCCGCTGCTGTTGCCACCTCCACCTCAAGCCCCACTGCACCGGAGAGGCTCAAACGCGCCGGGATTTTTGACATGTTCCATGCGGTCGTCACCCGCAATGATGTGCAAAACGGCAAGCCGCATCCCGAGCCCTTCCTCACCGCCGCATCCCGCATCGGCATTGATCCGCGCTCATGCATCGCGCTTGAAGACAGCCATAACGGCATCCGCTCGGCCCATGGCGCGGGGATGATGGCCATCATGGTGCCCGACCTGTTGCAGCCCAATGACGAAATTCTGGCGCTCTGCCACGCCGTCATGCCCTCGCTGCATCACGTGCGCGAAGCCGCTTTCGGCCCCGTCACCGTCTAAACGCAAATCCCCGCCGGAGCCGTCCCCAAACGGGGGCTGCGTGCCCCTTTTCGGCCCCGATTATGGTTAACAAAACCATAAATCGCTTGGTTAACCGAACGTAAATTATATGTTCACTATTGTGTAAGTGTTCGGTTATGGTGTCGGCAGTTTCGTGCCGGGCATCTGGAGGGATTGTTGGGCACCGTCGGTGGGCAATTGGTCGGCTTTCGGTAAAAAGCGATGTAAAAAGAAAAACTTACAACAAGCTTTTTGTTGCATTCAAAGAGCGTGATTGTAAAAAAACTTTGATGAGGGCGTATGGCGCTGGGTCAGCAGGCCATTGCATGGCAAGTCATTTTGGGCAAAACCGCGCGCCTTTGCGCTTTGGTTTTGGCTTTCGTCAGTCTGGCCGGGGCGGCTTCCGCCCAACAAATGGCAGCCCTGACACCCGATCTGCTTTCAAACTATGTTGCCACCCAGACAGCCACCAGGTTGCAGCAGGATATCACCTTCAAGCCGGAACATTGGCTCGAGCCGCAGGCCCCCACCGTCAATCCCGAAATGCTCAGCGCCTATGCGGCGACCACATTCGTGCCCACCGCCAAGCGCGTGGCCGATGCGCATCAGGAACGCCTCTGCCTTGCCCAGGCGATCTATCACGAAGCCCGCGGCGAGCCGGAAAAAGGCCAGTGGGCCGTGGCCAATGTGGTGCTCAACCGGGTTGTCTCCAAGCGTTACCCCTCCAGCATTTGCGGCGTGGTGTTCCAGAATGCCGGTGGTGCCAAATTCCGCTGCCAGTTCTCCTTTGCCTGCGATGGCCGTTCCGATATGGGCGGCAAGGGCAATCGTATTGTGCGTGAAAGCTGGGTGCGGGCCAATGTCATCGCGCTTGCCGCCTATAAGCGCTTCCAGGCCGGCCAGCGCCCCGATACCCTGCCTGCCAATGTGCTTTTCTACCACACCACGAACGTCTCGCCCCATTGGGCGCAAAGCTTCCGCATCGTCTCCCAAATCGGCAGCCACATCTTTTATTCCCCCACCTGAAGCCCGCGCTGCGGCGCATTACAATTTGTCCATCTAAGGCCCGCCAGCCGTTCACCGCTTGGCCTTGCCTTAAAATGCGCGTATTTGTGGGTGCCAAAGCGACTATTCAATCCGGTGGCCGTACGTGGATTTCGGCCGCCGTTTCGCGAAACAAAAAGGGATGCCTATGCCCAAGATCGCTCTGGTTGACGATGATCGCAATATCCTGACGTCGGTTTCCATGACCCTCGAAGCAGAGGGCTATACCGTGGCAACCTATACCGATGGGGCCTCCGGCCTTGAGGGCCTGACCACGGATAAACCGGACCTTGCCATTCTCGACATCAAGATGCCGCGCATGGACGGCATGGAATTGCTGCGCCGCCTGCGCCAGAAATCCGATGTGCCGGTGATTTTCCTCACCTCCAAGGATGAAGAGATCGACGAATTGTTCGGCCTTAAAATGGGCGCCGACGATTTCATCACCAAGCCGTTTTCCCAGCGCCTGCTGGTCGAGCGTGTGCGCGCCATTCTCCGCCGCTCCGCTCCCCGCGAGCCGGGTGCCCCCGCGGTCAATGGCGAAGCCAGTGTCGCCAAATCCGTTATCGAGCGCGGCGCGCTGGTCATGGATGAAGAGCGTCACACCTGCACCTGGAAAGGGCAGAAGGTCACCCTGACCGTCACCGAATTCCTCATCCTGCAATCCCTGGCCATGCGGCCCGGCGTGGTCAAAAGCCGCAATGCGCTGATGGATGCGGCCTATGATGACCAAGTATATGTTGACGATCGCACCATCGATAGCCACATCAAGCGCTTGAGAAAGAAGTTCAAGGTAACCGACGATGATTTCGAGATGATCGAAACCCTTTATGGCGTCGGCTATCGCTTCAAGGAGCAATAGGCGCAGTTGGCAATCGCAAGTGATGAGCTTGAGACAGAGGAAAAATCCCCGGCTCGGGCCGGGAAGGTGATCGGCGGCAAAAACGGCACCCGTTTCAGCCTCTGGGCGCGGCTGCGCGCCATTGTTGCCGCCATTCGCCGTTTCCTCGGCGTCACCATTTTCTCCAATCTCACCCGGCGCATTGTCTTTCTCAACCTTGCAGCGCTCGCCGCGCTGGTGGCGGGCATTCTTTATCTCAACCAGTGGCGTGCCGGGTTGATTGAGGCGCGGGTGCAATCCCTGCGCATTCAGGGCCAGATCATTTCAGCAGCCATCGCGGCCTCGGCCACGGTCGATAGCGATGTGATTTCGGTCAATCCTGACCGCCTGCTTGAAGTGCTGCCGGGCAATTCGGTTTCCCCGCTCAGCTTTTTCGATCCGACCCTCGAATTCCCCATCAGCCCGGAACGGGTCGCCCCGCTGCTGGGTGAGCTGGTCACCCCGACCCATACCCGCGCCCGCATCTACGACAAGGACGGGCTGCTGATCCTTGATAGCGCCAATATCTATGCGCGCGGACAGGTCCTGCTGCCCCCCGCGATTCCGGGCAAGGGCTCGGGGTTTTTCCTCACCGACTGGTGGAATTCGGCCATGACCTGGGTGCCGGGCAGCCAGTTCTCGCTCTATCAGGAATATGATGCCAGCGAAGGCAAGCGCTATCCCGAAGTCAGTATCGCCCTCACCGGCGCGCCGGCGGATATTGTGCGCGTCGATCAGCAGGGCCAGCTCGTGGTCTCGGTGGCCGTGCCGGTGCAGCGCTCCCGCGCCATTGTGGGTGCCTTGCTTTTGTCCACCCAGCCCGGCGAGATCGACACCATCATCGCGACCGAACGTCTCGGCATCCTGCGCATTGCCCTTGTTGCCGCGATCTCGACCTCAATTCTCTCTTTCTTTCTTGCCGGCACCATTGCCGGACCCATGCGCCGCCTGTCGGCTGCCGCCGAGCGCGTGCAGGCCTCGATGACCAATCGCGCCGAAATTCCCGATTTCACCGACCGGGCCGATGAGATCGGCCATTTGTCCGGCGCCCTCCGGTCAATGACCAACGCGCTTTATAACCGGATCGAGGCGATCGAACGCTTTGCCGCAGATGTGGCCCATGAGTTGAAAAATCCGCTGACCTCGCTCAGAAGCGCCGTCGAAACCCTGCCCCTGGTCAAGCGCAAGGAAGACCGCGACCGGCTGATCGCCATCATCCAGCACGATGTGCGTCGCCTCGACCGGCTGATCTCGGACATTTCCAATGCCTCCCGGCTCGATGCGGAACTGGCCCGCGAAAGCGCCGAGGTTATCGATATGCAAAAGCTCTCGGAAGCCATGGCATCGATCCAGCAAGATCTGGCGGCCATGCGCAATATTGCCATCACCGTGCAGGTAAAGCCGGGCCGGTTCAAGCCGATGGTGGTCGGCCATGACAGCCGTCTGGCGCAGGTGATCAACAATCTGATCGACAATGCCGTGTCGTTTTCGCCCGATGGCGGCAAGGTTGCGGTGAACATTGCCGCCGATGCCGAACAGGTCATTGTTGAAGTGCGCGACGAGGGCCCCGGTATCCAGGGCGATCCCGAGCGGATTTTCCAGCGCTTTTATACCGACCGGCCCGAGGCTGAACATTTCGGGGACCATTCGGGATTGGGGCTTTCCATATCCCGGCAAATCATCGAAGCTCACAAGGGAACCATTGCAGGTGCCAATCGTTCCGATGGTACAGGGGCCACCTTCCGGGTCGTGCTGCCCAGAGCCAAAAAGTGAGGCATGCCGATGAGCAATCCCGTCAACATCCATAGTACCGGTCTGGTGTTGAATGGCAGAGGTATCCTGCTGCGCGGACCTTCAGGTGTTGGCAAATCCCTTTTGACACTGGAATTGTTGAACGATGCCGAGATTCGGGGGCAAAAGGCTTCGCTGGTAGCCGATGACCGCATTGACCTGACCGTCGAAAACGGCGTGCTGATCATGCATGCGCCTCCGGCTATTGGCGGCCTGATCGAATTGCGCGGCCGCGGTATCATCAAGAAACCCCATGTTGAAAGCGCCCCGGTCCATCTGATCGTCGATATCATCGGCAAGCTGGTGCGTCTGGTTGAAGAGGATGCTTTGGTCACCGAGGTTGAAGGCGTCATGCTGCCCCGTTGCCCGGTTCCCAACCGCAGTGTCGTCGATTCCGCTCATCAGCAATTGCTTGTGCAGGAGGCCATAAAGGCCCTGCCTCCCCTCAAAACCAGACGTGTCAAAAAAACCGCTTGAATCTTGACCGGTCGCGGACGAGACTCACGCGCCTTGTGAAGGCGATAAATCGCAACTCTGGAGTTTTGCATGATTGGTATGGTGTTGGTAACGCATGGACGGCTGGCCGATGAATTCAGGGCCGCGCTCGAACATGTGGTCGGCCCCCAGGAACAGTGCAAAACCGTTGCCATCGGTCCCGATGACGACATGGAAGAGCGCCGCAACGACATCATCAAGGCGGTTGAGGCTGTCGATGACGGCAAGGGCGTCGTCATCCTGACCGATATGTTCGGCGGCACCCCCTCCAATCTGGCCATTTCCGTCATGCAGAAGCGCGAGGTCGAAGTGATCGCCGGCGTCAATTTGCCCATGCTGGTCAAGCTGGCGCGCATTCGCGGGGAGATGAGCCTGCGCGATGCCGTCCGGGACGCGCAGGATGCGGGCCGCAAATACATCAATGTCGCCAATGACGTTCTTGGCGGCTAGAGTGTTTCCAACAATAAGTGGACACCACTTATTCGGTTCGGAAACGCGACAAATAAAAGAGCTGGGGCCGGGCTTTTGATTTCGTCAAAAGTTGATAGGCTCCAGGCGCTTGTATCGGACGGGAGCAGACACCATTTTCAATAGTCCAATATTTGAAAGCCAAGATCGGGTCTGATGCCGCAAACAGCAAATACCGGCCGTGCGCTCTGCCAGCGCCTCACCATCTGCAACCAGCGCGGTCTGCACGCGCGGGCCTCGGCACGCTTTGTGCGCACTGCGGAATGTTTTGATGCTGATATTTCCGTCACCCGGGAAGACGTCACCGTCGGCGGCACCTCGATCATGGGCCTGATGATGCTGGCCGCCGGGCCGGGCTCCACCATTCTCGTGCAATCCGAGGGCCGGCAGGCGCGCGAAGCGCTCGACGCCATTGTCGAGCTGGTCAATAACGGCTTTGACGAAGACAATGACAGCGCCGGGCAGGAACATTGACGCGAGCGGAGGCAGTTCATGCGGCAGGCACTCAGCGTAATCGGCGGCGTGGGTCTGGGTCTGGCGCTCTCCCAGTTTCCTGAATTCTCCCAGCAATATGAGCAACGCCTTGGCGGTGCCGTTGATGAATTACGGGTGATCGTCACCGATTTTGATGCCAATGCGGCCCGTGAAGGTCTCGACCGGGTGCAGGCACTGGCCCGTTATCAGGTCAATCCGGACACCTTCATCGTCGGGCGCGGCGCCGATATGTCGGCAACCATTGAGCGCTATGAGCGCTTGAGCCAGCATCTGGCCCTGGTGCAAAATGCCGGTCCCCTCGAAAAGCTCACCGGGATGGCCGAATATTACGATTCCCGGATTGCCGCCCGGGCTTTCGAAAACTACGAACCGGCCGTTCCCGTTACGGCCGAAGGCATTGTCTTTGCCGGCACCGGCATTCTGGGCGGTTATGGTCTCGTCTATTTATTGTCTTCCCTGTTCCGGCGCCGCCGTGATCGCCGGCCTTGGGGCAGGCGGATATAAACATTTCTTTATACCATTGTTGAATGCTGGGCCCGGGCCGGGTATAACTCGCGCCAATATATGAAAACGGGTACCGGAGACCGGCAATGACCGCAGCGACTAAAGACTATGCAGTAAAAGATATTTCCCTGGCCGATTGGGGCCGCAAGGAAATCGAGATGGCCGAGATCGAAATGCCGGGTCTCATGGCAATTCGGGCCGAATATGCCGATCGTCAGCCGCTCAAGGGTGCCCGCATTGCCGGTTCCCTGCATATGACCATCCAGACTGCAGTGCTCATTGAAACGCTGGTGGCGCTTGGCGCTGATGTGCGTTGGGCTTCGTGCAATATTTTCTCGACCCAGGACCATGCCGCCGCGGCTATCGCCGCCAGTGGCGTTCCGGTCTTTGCCCATAAGGGTGAGACGCTGGAAGAATATTGGGATTTTGCCGACCGCATTCTCGATTGGGGCAATGGCGAAACTGCCAACATGATCCTCGATGATGGTGGCGATGCCACCATGCTGGTGCTCAACGGTGCCAAGGCCGAAACCGATCCCTCGGTTCTCGACCATCCCAAAAGCGAAGAAGAAGAATATTTCGTCGCCCAGGTCAAAAAGCGCCTCGCGGCCAATCCCGGCTTCTTCTCCAAGGTCCGCGAAAATATCCGCGGTGTTTCCGAGGAAACCACGACCGGCGTGATGCGGCTTTATCAGCTGCACGAAAAGGGCGATCTGCCTTTCCCCGCCATCAACGTCAATGACAGCGTCACCAAGTCGAAATTCGACAATAAATATGGCTGCCGTGAAAGCCTCGTCGACGCGATCCGTCGCGGTACCGATGTGATGATGGCCGGCAAGGTTGCCATCGTTTGCGGTTATGGCGATGTGGGCAAGGGCTCCGCCCAGTCCCTCAGCGGCGCTGGTGCCCGCGTGCTCGTCACCGAAGTTGATCCCATCTGCGCCCTGCAGGCGGCCATGGACGGCCATGAAGTGGTTACCCTAGAGGATGCAGCCCACCGTGCCGACATCGTCGTCTCGTGCACCGGCAACAAGGACATCGTCACGCTCGATGTCATGAAAAAGCTCAAGGACATGGCCATCGTTTGCAATATCGGCCATTTCGACAATGAAATTCAGGTCGCCGAGCTGCAGAATTTCAAGTGGAACAACGTCAAGCCGCAGGTCGATATCATCGAGCTGTCCGAAGGCCGCCGTATCATCCTTCTCTCGGAAGGCCGTCTGGTTAATCTCGGCAATGCCACGGGTCACCCGAGCTTTGTGATGAGTGCTTCCTTCGCCAACCAGACCTTGGCGCAGATCGAACTGTGGACAAAGGCCGACCAATACGAAAATGGCGTCCATGTCCTGCCCAAGCATCTCGACGAGAAAGTCGCCGAATTGCACCTGGCCAAGCTCGGCGCGAAACTGACCAAACTGTCCAAAGAGCAGGCCGATTATATCGGTGTGCCCCAGTCCGGTCCGTTCAAGCCGGAACAGTACCGCTACTAGAATAGCCTTTGGCGCAGATGCCCGCTGCCACCGGCAGTTTCGTCATATACCAATGAGCGCCGCGCTCATTTGCCCCACAGGCAAAAGAACGTGAAATTACAAAAATCCGCGCCTGCAAAAGGCGCGGATTTTTTCTTGTATTGGCAAAGGTTTGCCCCGGCAGGCCGCCGCAGAAACGATTCAGTCGCGCCGCTGCGCCGAATGCCTGTCAAGGCACCCGCCCATATGATACATCCACAGCTCGGCAAATTGCCCCTTGTCGCCGGATTCCACTGCCCGCTATCTTGTGAGTGATTCGGGTGCCCCTCCAGGGGGTGCTCAGGCGGCGGCACTTAAGAAAGAGACATGGGCATGCGACCGGGAAGATTCCGGAATCGTCGGGGATTCGTGATGATTCAGGCAGCACCCCTGGCCATACTCACGGCTACGCCTGCGCTTTCAGCGCCGATTTCACCCGCAGAAATAACTGATGCCGTACCGGTCGCCATTGCCATTGGCGCGCTCGGCTTTGGTCTGCTTGCCAGCTATATCGTGCGCCGCATGCGCCGCCACAGCGCTGAAATGGCCGATAACGCCTATCAGCAAATGGCCGAAATGCGTGCCGAACTTGATCTGTCGACCGCCATTCTTGATGGCTTGAGCGAATTGACCCTGATCTGGCGCGATGCCAATGCGGCCCCTGATATCTATGGCCAGCCCACAATCGTCTTGCCGCGGGCGCAGAATAATAGTGCCGTCGCCGATTTCCGCAAATGGCTCACCCCCAGCGATGGCAGCCAGCTGGCCCGCCAGGTCAGCGCGCTTAAATCAGCTGCACGCAGCTTCGATACCAGCGTAGTCGCTCTCTCGGGGCGTCTGGTGCGCATTTCAGGCCGGGTGCTTGGTGGTGCTGCCGTGTTGCGGGTACGCCCGGCCACGGCCCAGCCAGAGGTCAATCTGGATGCCTCTGTCCATCCCCGGTCCGCCGATGCCTTGAGCACAGAGACCATTCTCGATCTTTTGCCCAGTCCGGCATGGATCCGCAGCCCCCGGGGCATGCTTGTCCATGCCAATGCCGCCTATTGGAAACTCGCCGGGAGCATTGATCACCATAGCCGTGGCGGCGAAATCCCTGAACTTTTCGGCCCCGCCGAGATCGCGGCGCAGCAAACCGAATTTGACGCCGTCTCGGGCGTGCTCGATATGCCAAACGTGCTCCCGGCCCTTGGTGCCTATGACATGGTGCTGTTCGCGGTTGAAAACGGTACGGCGGGTCTGTTGCGCAAACGCCAGCAGACCGGTGAAGCCGCGCCGCCCGTCGAGCCCGAATTTGGCAGCAGTGCCGGCATTATCGATGCCATTGCCACACCGATTGCCATTTTCGACAAGAGCCGCAAACTGCGCCATTTCAACAAGGCCTATTGCGCCTTCTGGGAACTCGATCCGAAATGGCTGAAATCCGGCGTTGACGAGTCCGCCATTCTCGATCGCTTGCGCACGCAAGGCCAATTGCCCAGCGAAGCCGATTACCGCGCCTGGCGCGGCAAACATCTCAAATCATATAATCTCACCACACCGCGCGAAGAGCCCTGGTACCTGCCCGACGGGCGCACGTTGAACACTGTTTCCGTGCCCACCAATGACGGCGTCGTTTATATCTTCGAGAATATCACCGAGCAATTGGCGCTCGAAAGCCGCTATAATGCGCTGATCCACGTCCAGAGCGAAACCCTTGGCGCTCTGACCGAAGGCGTGGCGGTGTTTGGCACCAATGGCCGGCTGACCCTCCACAATCCCCGGCTGTCCACCTTGTGGAAGCTGCCCATGAACGAATTGGGCCGCCATCCGCATATCGACCAGATTGCCGAAGCCTGCGCCCGTGCCATGCCCGATGACGGTGCCACCATCTGGGCCGATCTCAAGCAGAATATCATCGATCTCAATCCCGCCCGCACCGACCGGTCCGGCCGCGTCACCCGCGCCGACGGGCGCATGATCGATTATGCCGCCACCCGCCTGCCGGACGGGCAGACCATGATGACCTTTGTCGATGTCACCGAAAGCGCCAATTACCAGCGCGTGCTCAAGGAGCGTAATGATGCCCTGGTCACCGCCGACCGGTTGAAAGACGCCTTCGTGCAGAACGTCTCCTACGAATTGCGCTCGCCCCTGACCAATATCATCGGTTTTGCCGATCTGCTGGCCTCGGGCACCGTCGGCGAACTCAACGACAAGCAACGCACCTATACCGATTATATCCGCGCCTCATCCCAGACCCTTGGCATCCTGATCGACAATATTCTCGATCTCGCCACCGCCGATGCCGGGGTTGCCGAATTGCGGCTTGAACGGCAGGATATCCAGACCCTTGTCGATCGCGCCCGGGCCGGACTTGCGGGCACGCTCACCGCTGCGGGGAGTGAAACCCCGCCCAACCTGATCGTCGACATTGCCGATGATCTGCCCGAGTTTACCGCCGATGGCACCCGTATCGTCCAGGTGCTCTATAATCTCCTCTCCAATGCTGCCCGCTATTCCGCCCCCGGTGCCGAAGTGCGCCTCAGCGTCACCGGCCGGGGCGGGCGCATTGTCTTCACTATCGAAGATGAAGGCGTCGGCATTTCAGATGAATTGAAGGCGGCCATGTTCCAGCGTTTCGAGGGCCGCTCGGCGGAAGGCCGCCAGCGCGGTGCCGGTCTGGGTCTTGCCATCGTCAAAACCTTTGTCAGCCTGCATGGCGGCACCATCGCGCTGGAGCGCCGCGAACCGCGGGGGACACGTGTGGTCGTCTCTATTCCCGCCAATCCCGCCGAAGCCGTCAGCGCCGCTGAATAGATCATGGCCATGGAACGCCTCTCGCTGTTTCTGCCCGATGATCAAGCAACGACCAGCCTTGGCCAGCTATTGGCCACCATTTTGCGCCCCGGCGATCTTGTGCTGCTGCAAGGCGAACTCGGTGCCGGCAAAACCGCCCTGGCCCGCGCGACCATTCGGGCGCTGGTGGGCGATCCGGCGCTCGATGTGCCCTCGCCAAGCTTTGCCCTCGTGCAGCCCTATGAGGCCGGGGAACAGGCCATTATGCATGCCGATCTCTATCGGCTGGCCGATGCCCGTGAAATCGACGAACTCGGTATTATCGATGATGCCGATGCGATCGTTCTGGTCGAATGGCCCGAACGCGCGCCCGAGCTCAACGACAAGGCAAACGTGATGATCGATCTGGCACTGGGTCCGAATAGCGAAGGCCGGGTCGCGGCGGTCACAATCACCGATTCCGGCCGCCACCTCACGCGCCTTGCCGCCGAGGCGGGTTTACCGGCGACAAGCACCAACTAGGGCTGGACTTTGACCTCTTCGTCGGGCTTTCATCCCCAGTGATGACGACAATGACCCAACCAGATGTAATCGTGCTGGCCGCCGGCTTTGGCCGGCGCATGCTGCCCTTGACCGAGACCACGCCCAAGCCCTTGCTGGAAGCCGGTCGCCGCCCGTTGATTGATCATGTGATCTCCAATTGCATGGCCGAGGGGTGCAACCGTTTCGCCATTAACGCCCATTATCATGCCGACCAGATTGCAGCGCATGTGGAAAAACTGCAGCGCCGCTTTCCCCTCGCTGAATTCCAGCTCTCCGAAGAACCGGGGGCACCGCTCGATACCGGCGGCGGGGCCAAAAAGGCGCTCTCCCTGCTCGACAGCGATCCGGTGCTGATCGCCAATGCCGACGCCTTCTGGCCCACTGGCGACGACAAGCCATTGCAGCGCATGCAACACCAATTTGCGGGCGATGCCGATATTGTCCTGCTCTGCGCCCATCCGGGCCGGGCGACCGGCTTTCGCCGCAGCCATGATTTCTGCCTGGCCCCGGACAAGAAGATCACCAATGATCGGGGCATGCCGGTCATTTATGCGGGCGTGGCACTGATCGGGCGCGCTTTGTTCGCCGATACGCCGGAGGGGCCTTTCTCCCTGCTCGACCTGTTCTACAAGGCCCTGGAAGAGGGCCGTCTGCACGGTGTCTTGCTGGATGCGCCATGGTTGCATGCCGGCGACCCCGAAGCGCTGGCCGAGATTGATGCCATGCTGCGGGACCGCCGCAAGTGAGCCGGCAAAACCTCTTCACCATCGCCCCGCACGCGCCATTTCTCAAAACCCTCGTTGACCGGGTCTGCGACGGCACGCTGCTCGGCGGCTGGGATATCACCACCCCGTTCGGGTTGAGCGACGTCACCATCATCCTGCCGACCCGCCGCGCCCGGCTGGCGCTGGCCGAGGCTTTTGCCGAACGGCTGGGCGGTGCAGCGCTTCTGCCCGATATCCGCACCTTTGGCGGCGCGCCGGAAGAGGAAGAACCCTTCCTGCCGCCCTTCGAGGCACCGCCCATCCCCAAGGCTATCTCCCCGCTGCGCCGCAAGCTGACGCTGGCGCAACTGGTTGAGGCATGGGTGAAAAAGCAGGGCGAAATCCCGGGCCTCTCCGGTTTCTCAACCCCGCCCAGCGCCGGTGAAATTCTCGATCTGGCGGAATCCCTCGCCGAGCTGATCGATGATTGCCATATCGAGAGTGTCAGTCCCGCCGATTTAAAACAGATCATCCCGGAAAACCTCGCTGCCAATTGGCAGGCGACATTGGAATTCCTGCAATTGGCGCTCGAGGTCTGGCCCGCCATCCGCGAGGATCTCGGCGGCATCGACGGGGCTTCACGGCGCAATATCGAGCTGGCACGGCAGGCAGGAGCGGCACCGATGATTTTCGGCGACCGTCCCGTCATCGCCTCCGGCTCCACCGGCTCAGTCCCCGCCACCGCTGAATTGCTCAAGGCCATTTCAAAGCTGGAGCGGGGCGTTTTGGTTTTGCCCGGCCTTGATACCAGCCTTGATGCCGAAACCTTTGCCGTGCTCACCGATCCGGCGCGCGCCCCCCACGGTCATCCCCAATATGGTCTGGCGCAACTTCTCAGGCGGCTCGGCACCAGCCCGGCCTATGTGGACGAACTGGCACCAAACCCCGCCGCACGCACCAGAATTGTCCGCCACGCTTTGGCGCTGGCCGATTTCACCAATAGCTGGGCCGCCGAGCGTCAGGCGCTGGCACCAGAGCTGCCCGCAGCGCTTGCGGGCTTGTCCATCGCGATTGCCCGCACCGATGAGGAACAGGCCCGCGCCATTGCGCTCGCCGCTCATGATGCGCTGGCGCGCCAGCAGACCGTCGGCATTATCTCGCCCGACCGTAACCTTGCCCGCCGCATCGCAGCTGAACTGGGGCGTTTTGAGATCGAAGTCGATGACAGCGCCGGCACGCCGCTGTTTCATAGCCGCATTGGCCGTCTCGCCCGGCAGGCTTTGGCGCTCACCGCCAACCAGTTCGCCCCGGTTGATCTGATGGCCTTGTTGCGCAACAAGCGCACCGGCCTTGGCCTCAAACGGGCCGAACTGGTCAATGTTGCCGATCTGATGGAAGCGGCCATGCTGCGCGGGCAGCGTCCGGCACCGGGCATTGCCGGCCTGCGCGCCCGGCTTGAGGCCAATCTCTCCAAACAGATCGATCATGTGCCGCTCCAACTCAGCGCTAGCGATGGCCTCCGGGTTTCAGCTCTGCTCGACGCACTCGAGGCAGCGCTCCTGCCACTGACGCAACTCTCCGAGGCGGGGCATTTCAGCGTTGCCGATTTCGCCACGGCGCTCGGTGCCAGCATGCAGGCCATCACCAGCCTTGCCGATGACAATGACGAGCCCTGGCCTGAACAGCGCCAGTTCGGTGACTGGCTGGATGCCCTTAAGGCCGAAACCGGCCGCGGCCCGCGCCTTTCGGCCAATGGTGTCGCCTTCACCCTTGAGGGGTTGATGGCGGGTGCCAGCGTCCGCGCGGCCCGCAGCGCCCGCACCGACATCGCCATCTGGGGTCAGCTCGAAGCCCGGTTGCAAAATCCCGATCTGGTCATTCTCGCCGGCCTTAGCGAAGGGGTCTGGCCGGAACCTGCCGATCCCGGACCCTGGCTTAGCCGCGCCATGCGTATAGCCGCCGGGCTCGAACCGCCTGAACGCCGTCAGGGCCAGGCCGCCCATGATTTTGAAATGGCGCTGGGCAATGCCAACGTGCTGGTCACCCGCGCCGAACGGGTCGGCACCTCGCCGGCCGTCCCCTCGCGCCTGTTGCAACGCATCGAAGCCTTTATCGGCGAGGACGCGGCGCGTGACCTCGCGGAAAAGGGCGCGGTCTGGGTCAGCCGTGCCCGCAATCTCGATTTCACCGGCGATCCCAAACCGGCGAGCCGTCCCGTGCCCGCGCCCCCCGCCGCCAAACGCCCCAAAAGCCTCTCCATCACCGAAATCGAAACCCTCGTGCGCTCGCCCTATGATCTTTATGCCAAATATGTGCTCAAGCTCCGCCAGCTCGACCCGCTCGGCGATGATCCGGACGCCCGCGAACGTGGCACGCTGATCCACACCATCTTTGGTGATTTCATCGAGCGCGGTCATGATATCGCCGCACCCGATGCCCTCGATATCCTGATGGCGCTGGCCGATGAACATCTCGTCGCGCTTGAATCCCTGCCCGAGCGGCGCACGCTCTGGCGTGAACGCTTCCGCCCCGCCGCCGAAGGCTTTTTAAGTTTTGAGCGCGACCGGGCCCCTTCGGTCGCCATCCGCCATGCCGAGCTCAAGGGCGAATGGCAATTCCCCGTCGCGGGGGAGACCTTTACCCTCCGTGGTCGCGCCGACCGGATCGATCAACTGGCCGATGGCAGTCTCGAGATCATCGATTTCAAGACCGGTACCGTGCCCGATCCCGGCGAGATGCGCGATTTCACCGCCCCGCAATTGCTGCTTGAGGCGGCCATGGCCGGGGAGGGTGCATTCGAGGGCGTCACCCCGGCTCCCGCCAGCGCTCTGACCTATATCAAGATCGGCGCTGGCCCCGAGGCTTTCGTCCCCCGTGGTTTTGTGACGGCCAAGGAACGCGATATCGGCTCGGCCACCGATGAAGTGGTGCGCCGGCTTGCCGTTCAGGTCGAAGCCTATCTGCTCAGTGATACCCATCCGATGGCCGCGCGGATTTTCCCCAATCCCAAACAGCGCCATACGGGTGCCTATGATCATCTGGCCCGCACCGGCGAATGGACGCTGACCGATGGGGAGGAGGGCGAATGAACGAACGCGCCGCCAGACCGACCCCCGATATTGTCGCCAGCCAGCGCCGCGCCGGTGACCCCTCGGCTTCCGCCTGGGTCGAGGCCAATGCCGGTTCGGGCAAAACCCATGTGCTGACCGAGCGGGTGCTGCGCCTGCTGCTGTCCGGGGTCGCACCGGAAAACCTGCTCTGCCTGACCTATACCAAGGCCGCCGCCGCCGAAATGCGCCGCCGTGTTTCCCTTCGCCTCGGTGAATGGGCGGTGATGGAAGAGCCAAAACTCATCGCGGCTCTGATTGCTATCGAGGAACGTCAGCCCGATGCCGATATGCTCTTACGCGCCCGCACCTTGTTCGGGCATGCGCTTGAAACCCCCGGCGGCTTGAAGATCAACACCATCCACGCCTTTTGCGAAAGTGTGCTGCATCGCTTCCCGCTCGAAGCGCAGGTGCCGTTTGCCTTTTCGGTGATCGAGGAGGGCGAACAGGCCGAACTGATCCGCGCCGCCCGCGACAAGATCATGGCCGAAGGGCTTGAGGGCCGGGGCCCGGCGGCCCCGGCAGTCGCCACCCTGTTCAGCCTGATGAGCGACAGCCAGATTGAAAGCGCCGTGGCCAATGCCATTGGTGCCGGCAGCGACCTGACCCCGATCCTCGCTGACCGGGAAGCGGCCAAACAGCATTTGCGCCAGCGCGTCGGTCATCGTCAGGGCGAAACCGTCGAGACTATCCGCGCCGAAATCGTCAGCGGTGCCATCCTGCCGCCCGCCCATTACCCGGACGTTTTTGCCGTCGCCCAGCCGGACCTCACGAAATCCCGCTTCGAGGACAAGCTGGCCCGCATCGATATCCGCAATCCCGATCCGGACCTGATCCTCAAAGCCTTCCTCACCGCCGATGGCCTGCTGCCAAAAGGCAGTTTCCCGAAAAAGGATTTCATGCAGGCTGCCGGCGGCATTGGCGAGCGGATTCTCGCCGAAGCGCAGCGTCTGGCCGGATTGGTCGAACGGTTGAAAATGGCCCGTCTGGTCACTCGCTCCGAAGCATTGATCGATGTGATCGGCAGTATTTTTGATCGCTATAAAGCGCAAAAGCGTGCCCGCGCCCTGCTCGATTTCAACGATTTGATCGAACGCATGGGCACCCTGCTCAATGACAGCACAGCCCGTGACTGGGTGCGTTACAAGCTCGATGCCAATATCACCCATATTCTGGTCGATGAAAGTCAGGACACCAATCCCGAACAATGGGCCGTGGTCCGCGCCCTCTCCGACGAATTTTTCCATGGTGCCGGGGCGGTGCAATACCCGCGCACCCTTTTTGCTGTCGGCGACAAGAAACAATCGATCTATTCCTTCCAGGGGGCCGATCCAAAACTGTTCAGTGACACCGGTCGCGAACTGGGGTCGCGCGCACGGGGCGTCGATCTGGTCTGGAACGATGTCCGCCTCAAGGCCAGCTTTCGCACGCTGCCGGGCGTACTCGACGCCGTCGATAAGGTCTGTGCCGCCCCCGAGATTGCTCTGGCCCTCCTGGCCGAGGGCCCGCTCGATGGCCATGAAAGCGCCCGCACCGACAAGGGCGGGACGGTCACGCTCTGGCCGCCAGTGCGTCAGGAAAATATCGATCTGCCGTCTGACCGCTGGCCGATGGACAAGGATTTCCTCGAGCTGCGCAATGCCGCCCGTGTCGTCGCCGAACGGATCGCCTCAGCCATCACCGGATGGATCGAAACGGCCCGTCCCCTGGCCCAGCGCCAGCGCGCCGTCAGCGCCGATGATGTCCTCATTCTGGTGCAATCACGCGGGGCATTGTTTCAGGAAATCATCCGCGCCCTCAAACGCGCCGAAATTCCCAGTCCCGGTTCCGACCGTCTGCCGGTTTCAACCCATATTGCCGTGCTCGACCTGTTGGCGCTGGCCGATATCCTGTTGAACCCCGCCGACGATCTCAATCTCGCGGCGGTCCTCCGCTCGCCTCTGTTCGACATTTCCGAGAAGAGCCTTTATGTGCTGGCCGAGGGACGCCCGAAAAAAACCAGCCTCTGGCAGGCGCTGCGCAAGGCGGATTTTCCTCAAGCCCGGGACGCCGCCGAACGGCTGCAGCGCTGGCGCGGCCGGCTCGATTTCGAACGGCCTTTCGAATTTTTTGCCGAAGTACTTTATGCCGATCAGGGCCTCAAACGCTTCCACGCACGGCTCGGCGAGGAAGTCGATGATGTGCTGGCCGAATTCCTCGATCTGGCGCTCGCCCATGAGCGCGAGGCGCAGCCTTCTCTCCAGGGCTTTCTCGCCGCCATGCGCAAAAGCGATATCTCCATCAAGCGTGAACTGGCCGAAAAGGGCAGCGGCGTCCGGGTGATGACCGTGCATGGGGCCAAGGGGCTTGAAGCGCCGATTGTCATTCTCGCCGATGCGGCCACCGGCCCCAATGTGCAAAAGCTCGGCAAGCCGGTCTATCTGGTCCCCGATGCCCCCGGCCCGTTGCTGATCCATGCCTCTTCCAAGAAAGACCATGTCGCCGAAACCCTGACCTTTCGCGATGCTGACGAGGCCAATCAGCGTGCTGAATACTGGCGCAAACTCTATGTCGGCATGACCCGGGCCGAAGACGAACTCTATGTCACCGGCATGCTGACCAAGGATGGCAAGCTCGAGGGCACCTGGTATGAGGCCATGGCGGCAGCGCTGGCACCCGAAAGCGCGCCCTGTCCGACCCCATTAAGCGAAGAGCCTGGCCTGATCTTCCCGGCAAACCGCCCCGCGCCCGCGCCGGTCATCCAGCAGGCCATCCCTGCTATTAGCGCGCGCACCGCCTATCAGGTCCCGCTGCTACCGCTCCCGGTCGTGCCGGAAATCATCCACCCCTCCACGGCTGACGACAGCGATGAAGCGATTTTCGGCACCGCCGCTGAAGCCGTTATCGATGCGGAACGGGCCCGCAAACAGGGCATTGCGCTGCATGCCCTGTTGCAGCATTTGAGCCGTCTTGATCCCGCCATCCGTGAACAGGTCGCCGCCCGCGCCCTTGAGGTGCTTTTGCCCGATTATCCGCAGCATCATGTAGCGCTGGCGCAAAAAGCCCTGTCGATCCTCAACAATCCACAAAACGCACAATTATTCGGCCCGCAAAGCCGCGCCGAGGTGCCGTTTCTGGCGGCAGCGGAAAAGGCGGGGGCACCGAAGCGAATCGCCGGACGGATCGATCGTCTCGTGGTCACCGGCACCCATGTTCTCGCCGTCGATTTCAAGTCCGATGCGGTCCCGCCTAAGCGGGCTGAAGACATTACTTCCAGCTACATCACCCAATTGGGGCTCTACACACTGGTGGGGAAAAAACTTTTCGCACCGCGTATAATCGACGCAGCGATTTTCTGGACAGTGCCGGAAATCCTGATGCCAATACCCGCCAATCTGCTCCAAGACGCAACGGCAAGCTTCACCCTTGTGTGACAGACTTGAACTGAACCCCGACTCTACCTAGCTTGGTGGAAGAGAATTTATTCCAGTGAAAGGCAGAAAAGCCATGACCACACAGGTCACAGACGCAGATTTTCAGCAAGAAGTGCTCAATGCCAGCGAGCCGGTTCTGGTCGATTTTTGGGCCGAATGGTGCGGGCCATGTAAGGCCATCGCCCCGGTACTTGAGGAATTGTCCGGCGAATTGGCCGGCAAGGTCAAGATCGTCAAACTCAATGTGGACGAAAACCCCAATATAACCGCGCAATACGGCGTGCGCTCCATTCCGACCATGATCCTGTTCAAGGGCGGCGAAGCGGCCGACATGAAAGTCGGCGCCGGCACCCCCAAGGCGGGTTTGACCAAATGGCTCGAAGGCCACGTCGCGGCCTGATAGCCTACTAGGGCAATTGAAATTATAAAGGCCCCAAAGCGCAAGCTTTGGGGCCTTTATGCATCCGGGATAGCAAATTCTAGCGCAGCGGTGTCTTGTTCTGCTCCAGCACATGCCCGGCCAGATATAGCCCGCCGCAGATTACCACCCGCGCCCCGTCAATCTTCGCCGCCTCCGCCAGAGCGCTCTTGATCGATCGCATCGGACGGGCGGTAAGGCCCTGCGCCTGCGCCAGGTCTGCCAGTTGCCGCGCGCTCCACGAGGCGCGTTCGCCCGGAATGCGCACCGTCAGCACCTGTTGCGGCATGTCGCCGAAATGATTGAGAAAACCCTTGGCGTCCTTGTTGGCAAAGGTGCCCATGATCAGCACCAGCGGCCTGGGGTTTTGCCGCTGCATCTGCCGCAAGGCATCTGCTACCACGCCGCCACCGGCCGCGTTATGCCCGCCATCAAGCCATAATTCATGTTCAGCCGACAATAGCTTGCGCAGGACCCCGATTTTCAGCGGCATCATCCGCGCCGGCCAATCGACCTGGCCCAGCCCTTGAGCGATCTGTTCGGCACTGACCGGCAGTTTGAAATGCCGGACCGCCGCTATCGCCAGCGCCGCATTATCGAACTGGAACGGGCCGAGAAGTTTGGGCGGTGGCAGGTCCAAAAGCCCGTCTTCATCGTGATAAACCAGCCGCCCATTTTGCTGATAGCCGTCAAAATCCTGGCCGGCATAATAGGGGCTTACACCCAGTTTTTGCGCTTCGTCGGCAATCGCCGCGAGAGCTGCCTCATCCTGCCGCGCCACCACCGCCGCGGCGCCGCGCTTGAGAATGCCGGCCTTTTCCCGCGCGATCCCTGCAAGGTCGCTGCCGAGAAATTCCACATGGTCGATCGAGACCGGGGTGATCACGGCGCCCAGCGGGTGATCGATCACGTTGGTCGCGTCAAACCGTCCGCCCAGCCCCACTTCCAGCAGCAGGTAATCCGCCGGCTCTTGCGCAAACAGATAGATTGCAGCGGCCGTGGTGATTTCAAAATAGGTGATCGGCCGGCCGGCATTGACCTCTTCGCAATGCTCGAGCGCCGCATTCAGCTGCTTGTCGGTAACAAGCGTACCCGCCAGCCGTATCCGTTCGCGAAAATGCACCAGATGGGGCGAGGTATAAACATGCACCTTTTGCCCCGCCGCCTCCAGAAAGGCGCGCATATAGGCAATGGTCGAGCCCTTGCCATTGGTCCCGGCAACATGAATGACCGGCGGCAGCTTTTGTTCAGGATGGCCCAATTCGGCCAATAGCCGCGTTATGCGCACCAGGCTCAAATCGATCAGCTTGTTGGGATGCAGCGACAGGAGGCGCTGCAGGATCGCGTCAGTCCGGTTCAATTCCCTGAAGTCCTGGTCTTATTCGGCGTGGGCGGCTTCCGGCGCGGTGATGAGATCATCATCGCCTTCGGCAGCAACCATGACATCGCGCATGGAAACGGGATTGGGGGCGACGATAATGTCTGTGCCCGCAGGCGCAGGTGCCTTCATGAATATGCCGATCAGCGAGCCAATGGTTGGCCGCAGATTATGCCGGTGCACCACCATGTCGATCATGCCGTGCTCCAAAAGATATTCGGCGCGCTGGAACCCCTTGGGCAGTTTTTCGCGGATCGTCTGCTCGATCACCCGCGCCCCGGCAAAGCCGATCTGGGCACCCGGTTCGGCAATATGCACGTCGCCGAGCATGGCATAGGAGGCGGTCACGCCGCCGGTCGTCGGATTGGTCAAAACCACGATATAGGGCAGCCCGGCTTCACGCAGGCGCTGCACGCCAATTGTCGTGCGCGGCAGCTGCATCAACGACAGAATGCCTTCCTGCATGCGCGCGCCGCCCGAGGCGGCAAACATTACAAATGGCGTCTTGTCACGCACGGCGGCCTCAAGCCCGGTCACAATCGCCGATCCGGCGGCCATGCCGAGCGATCCGCCCATGAAATCGAAATCCTGCACGGCAACCGTCACCTTGTTGCCGAGCAATGTGCCACTGGCCGCAATGATGGAATCGTCATTGCCGGTGCGGGTGCGATATTCTTTCAGCCGGTCGGTATAGCGTTTGGTGTCGCGAAATTTCAGCGGGTCCTGCGCTACATGCGGCAGCGCAATCTCGGTATAGGCACCTTCATCGAAAAAGCTCGCCAGCCGGTCCCGTGCCTTGATCTTCATGTGATAGCCCGAATTGGGCACCACCCACTGATTGGCCTCGAGGTCGCGGTAAAATACCATCTCGCCCGATTCCGGGCACTTCACCCACATGTTTTCCTGCACTTCCCTTTTATTCAGGAAAGATTGGATTTTCGGGCGGACGACGTTGTTGATCCAGTTCATGAGCCGCTAAAGCCTACCTGTTGAACCCTGGGTGCCGCGCCTTACCGGCCCGGCATTCTCAGTTCTATATAGTCATTAAAACGAATTATATCAGCTTCTGGCGCGTTTGACACCATCTGCGAGCGATCTCACCAGCGCATGCACTGCATCCACGGTTCCCGCAGTCGCCTTGTCACCATCCAGCGTTTCGGCAAGGGCGTTGACCAGTGCCGTGCCCACCACAACGCCATCAGCGTCCCGGCCAATCTCGGCGGCGTCTTCTGCTGTCTTGATGCCAAAACCCACGGCCACGGGCAGATCCGTATGCGATTTGATCCGCTTGACCGCATCGCCCACCGCCGCCCGGCTTTTGATCGCCCCGCCGGTAATCCCGGTCATCGACACGTAATAGACAAAGCCTGAACTGTTCTTCAACACCGTTGGCAGGCGTTTATCGTCAGTGGTCGGCGTTGTCAGGCGGATGAAATTCAAGCCCGCCGCAAGGGCCGGCAGGCAGAGTTCTTCATCTTCTTCGGCCGGCAGGTCGACAATGATCAACCCGTCAACGCCCGCAGCCTTGGCCGCGGTCACAAAGGCTTCGGAGCCAAAGATGTAGATGGGATTGTAATAGCCCATCAAAACGATCGGTGTCTTGTCGTCCTTGGTCCGGAAGGCCCGGACCATATCGAGGGTCTTGTGCAGGTTCTGCCCCGCGCGCAGCGCCCGGTGGCCGGCCATCTGAATGGTCGGCCCGTCTGCCATCGGATCGGAAAATGGCATCCCGAGTTCAATCAGGTCGGCACCCGCGGCCGGCAGCCCGTCAAGAATGGCCTGACCGGTCACCATGTCCGGGTCGCCGGCGGTGATGAAGGTTACAAATGCCGGCCGGCCCAAAGCAGCGCATTCGGCAAAGCGCGCATCGATACGGGTTGTACTCATGTCGGCAAAAATCCTTTGAGGGGAGGCCTGTGGTCCTGGGCGAGGATGTAGGGGGAGGGGAGCGCCGCTGTCAACATTGCGGCGGTTAGAGATCAAGTCCCAGATACCGCCCCACCGATTCAACATCCTTGTCACCGCGCCCCGAAAGGCAAAGCACGATGGTCTCGTCCTTGCTCATTTTCGGTGCCAGTTTCATCACCTGAGCCAGTCCGTGTGCGCTCTCAAGCGCCGGGATAATGCCCTCAAGCCTTGTGCAGGCCTGAAAAGCCTCAAGCGCTTCATTGTCGGTAATCGGCACATAGGTTACCCGCCCGCTATCGCGAAGGAAGGAATGCTCCGGCCCGACGCCCGGATAATCGAGCCCGGCTGAAATCGAATGGCCTTCCAGAATCTGCCCGTCTTCGTCCTGCAGCAGATAGGTGCGGTTGCCATGCAAAACGCCGGGGCGTCCGCCGGTCATCGAGGCGGCATGGCCGTTCTCGACATCAATGCCGTGCCCGCCCGCTTCAGCGCCGTAGATTTTGACATCCGGGTCATCAAGGAAGGGATGGAAGGTGCCAATCGCATTGGAACCGCCACCGATACACGCCACCAGCGCATCCGGCAGGCGGCCGGTCTGCTTGACGACCTGCTCGCGCAATTCAGTGCCGATTACCGACTGGAAATCCCGCACCATTTCCGGATAGGGGTGGGGGCCTGCGGCAGTGCCGATCAGATAATAGGTGTTATCGACATTGGTGACCCAATCGCGCAGGGCCTCGTTCATCGCGTCTTTCAGCGTGCCGGCACCCGCGGTCACCGCGCGCACTTCAGCGCCGAGCATTTTCATGCGCAGCACATTGGGCATCTGCCGTTCAACATCGGTTGCGCCCATAAAGACGGTACAGGGCAGGCCAAAGCGCGCACAAACCGTCGCTGCGGCCACGCCATGCTGGCCCGCGCCGGTCTCGGCAATAATCCGCGTCTTGCCCATGCGCTTGGCCAAAAGGATTTGCCCGAGGCAATTATTGATCTTGTGGCTGCCGGTATGATTGAGGTCTTCGCGCTTGAAATAAATCTGCGCCCCGCCCAGTTCCGCGCTCATCTGCTCGGCATGATAAAGCGGCGAGGGCCGGCCCACATAATGGGTGTGCAGGTCGTCGATCTCTGCGGCATAAGCGGGGTCGTTCTTGGCGTCGCGATAGGCTTTTTCCAGGTCCAGAATAAGCGGCATCAGCGTTTCGGCCACAAAGCGCCCACCGAAAATCCCGAACTTGCCATGCTCGTCCGGTCCGTTACGCAGTGAATTGGCTCCGGTCATAGTCACGTCGGCTTATCCTTCTGGTTCAAACTTTGGCTGCTGCCATTCTTACGTTGGCGATGAAGCTTCGGATCTTTTCCGCATCCTTTTCGCCCTTGGCATGTTCGACGCCCGAGGAGACATCAATCCCGAACGGGCGCACCTGGGTCACCGCATCCGCCACATTTTCCGGCGTCAGCCCTCCGGAAAGCATGAATGGCAGCGACGGGTCAAGCGACTTTAAAAGCCCCCAGTCAAAGGTGATGCCAAGGCCCCCGGGCCGCGTCGCGTTCATCGGCGGTTTGGCATCGAGCAAAATCCGGTCGGCAACGCTCTCATATTGCGCAACGGTCGCCACATCTTCTGCGGCCCCGATCGGCAGCGCCTTGATCACCGGCACCCCGCCTTCGGCGCGGATGGTTTCGACCCGGCCAACATTTTCGGTGCCGTGCAATTGCAGCCATTCAGGGTCAAACATGGCGATTTCCGCAATCAGCGAATTGTCCGGATTAACCGTCAACACCGCTGTCTCCACCCGCCCGCGGGCTTCCGAGATCAGCACGCCGATCTCGTCTATGGAGATATGGCGCGGGCTTTTGGGGAAATGCACAAAGCCGACAATGTCGGCACCAGCATCAATGGCGACATTCAACATGTCGCTGGTCTTGATGCCACAGATTTTAATGATGGGATTGTAAGGCATGGACTTGGGTCCGTGGGTCCTATTCGTCTTCCAGTAAATCATCTGGCCCGAGCAAAGCCCGGCCCGTGGCTGTCTGTCGCGGGGCCCGGCGCGCTTCCGCCAGTTCGCGGGTCAACCGGTCATTCTCGCGCTTGAAGCGCCGCCGGTCGCGCCGGACGGGGCCCTGCGCCATCCATGTCGCAAAGCCGCCCAACAGCACGCCCAGAATAAGCATGCCGTAAATCACGACGAATAGAGGAGTGTTCACATCCGCAATCAGCGGATTGGCCGAGGAGAAGGGATCAAACCGGACGGGTACGGAATGGCGGTTCGCCAGTGCGAAAACCACGAGAATCGCACACAAGGGCACAAGAACGAACCAGCCCACAATGCGTTTGATCATATATCCAATGCCCCAGGGTTCTGGATGGCGAGCTACTTGTTAAGCCGCTCGCGAATTTCCTTGCCCGCCTTGAATTGCGGTACATATTTCTCGCCAACGCTCACCTGCTCGCCAGTGCGCGGATTGCGTCCGATACGGGCCGGGCGGTTCTTGACCGAGAAGGCGCCAAAGCCGCGCAATTCCACCCGGTCGCCGCGCGCCATCGCATCCCCAACGCCATCAAGTATGGCATTGACGATATTCTCGAGGTCGCGCTGAAACAGATGCGGGTTCTCTTCCGCAAGTTTTTGGATCAATTCTGATTTAATCATCGCTGCCCCCGACTGTTCTGCTTGGCGTTAAAATTCAGACAGGCTCTCATTTGGATGGCGCAACCTGCCAAAGCGAAACCAACCCGTCAAGCGCCAAGGCGCTCTCAGGCCCCAAACCCACCATCGCACGGATTTGAGAGCCAAAATAGTGTGTTATGCGTTCGAACTCGTTGATGGGGAGCGGAAATTGCGTCACGACCGCCAGATCGGGCGCAATAGCCTTTTCGCTTTCCAGCCAGGCAATCGCCTCATCCTCGCCACCAATCGCGTCGATCAGCCCGTTCGCGACACCCATCCGTCCGGTGACAATCCGTCCATCAGCCAGCGCCAGCGCTTCGGGGCGGGCCATATTGCGCCGTTCGGCGACAATATCGACAAACCAGTCGAAACTGTCATTGACCAGCGCCTGCAGGCTGGCACGCACCTCGCCTTCCAGCGGGTCATCAATGTCAGGTTCGGCTTTGAGCGGGCCGGTCTGGATCTTGTCGAGGGCAATGCCAATCGTGTCCAGCAATTTACCAGCGTTCACATGCTGCATCAAAACCCCGATTGAGCCGACGATCGACAGGCGCCGGGCGAAAATCCGGTCAGTGGCAATCGCCGTCATATAAGCGGCAGAGGCACCCAGTTCCTGGATCACGGCCACAACCGGCTTTTGGGCGCGCAGCTTGCTGATCGCCTCATAGAGTTCCTCGCCGCCAGCCGTGGTCCCGCCGGGGCTGTTAATGCTGATGATCACCGCCTTGACCTCGTCACTCTCGGCCAGCTGGTCGAGTACACGCAGGCGGGCGGCGTCGGTCTGGATCG